>ERZ869909.171-NODE-171-length-97143-cov-27.797828_pt1 | contig 97143 bp, 76 predicted proteins | sample MGYA00520892_ERZ869909 | MGnify/ENA primary metagenome ERZ869909 (study PRJEB32215, sample SAMEA104723947) | bioreactor metagenome | biome: bioreactor; feature: anaerobic bioreactor; material: water | place: China | collected 2015-03-12 ... | reverse complement strand
AGTGTTCCCGCTCACGTTAAAACAATTACACAAAACAATATTGACGAATGGAACGAAGCTCACAACTGGGGAAATCACTTAGACAAGGGATATTTAACAGAAATAGCGGATTACTCAATAGCCAATCAAATGATAAGAAAATCTATCCCCTTTTCAGTTATTGGAAGGGCATCAGATGATGTTACAGGATATGGTGAAGTAGCAGATATTACAATCGGCACCAATCAGGTTTTAGGGCGCTTAGGTGGCAACATTCAGGCTATAACAATTGGATCAGGTGCAAATCAGATTGCATCGGGTAATCACACACACACAGCAGCAGATATTACATCCGGGATTTTAGATGTTGCAAGAGGCGGTACAGGAATATCAAGCTATACCACAGGCAATTACATCCGTGCCTCAAGCTCATCAGCATTAGAGCAAAGGACTCCAACTGACGTGCGTGATGATATTGGCGCTGCAGCAGTTAATCATACTCACGCAAACCTAACTCCCGGAACCGGATTATCTGGCTTATCCTACAATGGTTCATCTGCACAAACCTGGAATGTTAGTTTTGCCGGTTCGGGTACGGAAAACACTGCTGCAAGAAGTGATCACACCCACACAATCACCCCAACTACTGACTTATTATTGGGTACAGAAGGAACTAACGGATTTTCAATAAATGCCTATACAAACAATCAAGCCGCTTCAGCAACGCCCAGGTTTTACACAACAGCGAACAATCCTACCGGTAGTTCAAGATTAAATGTCAGTGCATATTTTTATGCAACACAACTTTATGATAACGGGCAAAGGGTTTACTCCCCTTCCAATAACAATATTGGAGCAGGATCTACACAATATGCAGGAGGCGATCATACACACAATCTTATTCACACAGGTGACGTAACAGGAAACGGAGCAGTAGGTGGGACCTGGGCTTTGACAATTTCCAACAACGCTGTAACAAATGCTAAATTCAGGCAGTCAAACGCATATTCAATAGTGGGCAGGGCTTCCGGAACTACTGGGAATGTTGATGATATTACGATAGGCACCAATCAGGTTTTAGGGCGCTTAGGTGGCAACATTCAGGCTATAACAATTGGATCAGGTGCAAATCAGATTGCATGGGGTAATCATACACACTCAGCAGCAGATATAACATCCGGAACCTTTCCTGTTGCAAGAGGCGGTACAGGAATATCTAGCTATACCACAGGCAATTACATCCGTGCCTCAGGGTCAACAACATTAGAGCAAAGGACTCCAACTCAGGTATTAGGTGACATCGGAGCAGCAGCGGCAAATCACACCCACACAGATGGAAGCAATAATGTTTATGTTGGTGGTTTAGCAGGTTCGGGTACGACTGCCGGAAATCAGAATACAGCCTACGGTGCTTTAGCTTTAAGAAATGCCGGAACAAATAACCAAAGAACAGCTATCGGATATAATGCATCAACTACGGGCCTGAATTCAACCGTAATAGGTAATGGAGCTAGCACAAGTGATAACAACACTGTTTTTTTAGGAAACAACAGTGTTCAATACGTAAAATCTTATGGTCAATTCCAAACTATATCAGACATCCGATTTAAAGACAATATACTTTACACTAATGAGCCAGGATTAGATTTTATTCTAAAGATTAAACCGGCTACCTATAATTATACTTCTCAATCTATTAATGAAACACGGAATGGTTTAATTGCACAAGATGTTGAACAAATATTAAATGAATTAGGAATTAGCTTCTCAGGATTATCATATGGAGATGATGATTTGAAAACCATGAGCATTTCTTATGCTCTCTTTGTCTTACCGCTCATAAATGCAATTCAAGAGCAACATAAGATTATTTCCAATCAACAAACATTAATTGAGGAGATACTTCAAATTATTAATAATGAAAAATAATTTATTTTATCACTTACAATCTGTAATTACATAAAAACATAGAAGAATGACAAAAATAATATTATTAGTTAACTTGGTATTTGTATTTCATATTTCTTATAGTAATAACAACTCTGACCCTCTTATAATTGATAAGCCAATTAGTAGTGAATATTTAGAAAAGAATACATTTACTATAAGTGGAATAGTTATTGATCAAGACTACAATCCAATCCCAGATTGGGAAATTGTCATTGAGAATATTGATAGTTCTACTTTTGAAACTATCTATACCCAAAATGACGGAAGTTATCAACTTAGCAAACCGGAAGGATGGAATGGAATTATTGAACCAATATCAGAGGCTTATCATAACTGGAATCCTAGTCTTCGAGTTTATTCAGGATTATCTGAAGATTGGTATAATCAAGACTTTCAGGGTGAAATATTGAAATTTGCAATTTCCGGTACAATAACAACTGCAGATGGCTCACCGATGCCGGATGTATCTGTTAAATTCATTACTAATGATACTATACAATTGGTTGTTCAATCTAACCAGGATGGTTTTTATAACAGTACTGCAATTTTCCCATACGGTTGGACTGGAAAATGGGAACCCGATTTTTATGGTTACTCTTTCTATCCCATTGAGCATGATGTGCATTATCTAGTATCTGACTTAACAGAAAAGGATTTTACTGGAACTAAACTGTACTATCAAATCAGCGGTAGGGTTAAAGACACTGTCTTAGATCAATATATTGAAGGTGTAATAATCAAAACAGGTCCAACTATAGTTGACACAACTGACTATAATGGATTTTTTACCTTTAACAAAGATTTTGGAGATACATTCACAATCACACCTGACCACAACAGCTATGATTTTGACCCACAGAATATCACTATTAATTCAATTTCAGGTAATTTCCCCGATCAAAAATTCAATGCCAGCCTGAAAAGCTATAAAGTCTCAGGAAAAGTAACAAAAGATGGATTAGGAGTTGATTCAGTAAAACTTACATTTAATACAAATGTGAATTTGGTTGACTATCTATACTTTCATGAGCAATATGAAGTCTATACAAATGATACGGGTTATTATGAGTATGCTCTTTACCACGGCTGGAGAGGCACAATAACTCCTTCGAAGTATTTGCACGGCTTTGCCCCTTCGTTCTATAATATTAGTGAGCCTTTGATAACAAATATCACTCGAGTCTTTAGCGCTGAGCTTAATGCAGCGCTTGAGGTTTCCCTGGTGGATATAGGAATTTGTTTTGGTGAGGAAGCAACTCTTAGCCCAGTTGCATCAGGAGGCTCAGGGAATTATTTTTACTCCTGGGCGATCAATGATTCAATCATCGGGAATGATTCCATTTTGATCGTTAGCCCTGAAATTACAACCAGCTACATTATTATAATAGATGATGGTACAATCAGTACTTCAGACACAGCCACTGTTTTTGTTCATCCCCTGCCGGAGCAGGCGCAGGTAATACAGAAAGAACCTATCATTTGCAATAACCAGCAAGGAACCCGTTTTTCAACAGCAATTCTCGCAGGGCATACTTATCACTGGGAAATTATTCCGGGGTATGCAGGAATCTTATTTGCTGATAACAAAGGGGCATGCATTGTTCACTGGAATGCGGCGGCTGAAAATACAAAGCTGATATTGGAGGTTCGCAATGAGTTTAATTGTGAAACCCTGTCAGAACATGAAATTGTATTCAGCGCAGGAACTGCACCCCAGGCAGAAATATTCCGCAAAGGTAACAGCAATCTGTTATACTGCGATTCACTGGCTAATACAACCTATACCTGGGGCTTTTCGCCCAAAGATAGCCTGATGGCCGACAACGTGGTTGAAACCGGCACAAAACACTACTGCTACTTTAACAACTTTAACACTGCCGTAAATTTCTATTGGGTAGAATTAAAAACCGAAAACGCCTGCAAAACCAGGGTTTACTATAATCTGGATGTGGTTGGCATAGTGGTGCAGGAAAAACCCAATGTGATTGTGCGTCCGGTACCATTCGATGATTTCCTTGAAATCCAAATTCCGGAGGCCAACAATGATATGCTGAGCATAACCCTTAACGATATGATGGGTAGAACGATTCTGAGCGATAAGCTTCAAAATAACGGAAGTAAGTTTCATCGCCTTGAAACAAATATGGTTAAACCGGGAGTGTATATTCTGCTCATCTCTTCCAACAATGATTTTTCATACGCACGGAAAGTAATTAAGTTTTAATATAGCATCCATAAAACCCACGATATGAAACGGATATCACTCATAAAAACATTATTGGTAATTCTGGTGTCAGCCTTTTTTAACAGCGCAAATGCCCAGGTAACAATTACCGAACAGGATACCATGCAATGGAATACGGGATATTTATTACAGGAATATTTCAGGTACGGCAAATTGACTGAGAATGCTCAAAATATCTCGGAGCATTATGTTGAGCGTTTTAAAAATTTATTCCTGCCCGATGCCCTTATCTATGATTTCCTGATTAGCGACGCACAGCTAAGTGTGGATGATTACGTGAAAATGATCAGGGACAACTATCCTTTTGGACTGACATTTATAAATATTGAACCGGAAAACTATAGCATCAGAAAAACCAGGGATAACAGATATGTGGCAACAGTGGGCGCAACCATGCAGATTATTGTCTGGGATGCAAACTATAACCGGAATGAATTTAACCAGGATGTTGAAATTGCAGTTGTTGCTGATGATCTGTATAAGAGGGGAACCTACAGGTTTGCGGGTATCAGCAGAATATTCATCCCGCCTGTTCAGGAGTTGATAGTTGATCTTGTAAATCCTGATAACCGCCGGGATAAACCCTCGGATATTGAAATAGCGCTGATGGTTGATAATAGTGTATTTGACAAGAAGAAATCAGAAGATGGCCGGGTGGTATTTTTTTCAATACCAAGAGATAAAGACTACAGAATAATCATGCTCGAAAACGAAAAGTATACATCAACAGAACCCATTAACATTTCTCCAGGCGATCCGGAATTTAACGAAAATGAAGTGATTCAGTTATTTGTCAGGCAGGTGAAGCGTTGGTCGCGTATCATGTTTGCCGGAGATGTGAATCTCAACTATACCCATATTAACTTTGGTGATGCGCAACTTAAAGGAGATCACAACCTCAAAAATTTAAGAAGTTTTAAACCCGGATACAGTATTAATATTGAAGGACAGTATTATCCTTCCTTACCTCTGCCTTTTATATTGGGAATTGGGGCCGGTTTGGGATTCAGTAATTCAAAATTTGATATTGTAATTAATCAATTGACGCATCAGTATGATGCCACCGACAAAGACAATGATACCTACCTGCATATGCTATCGGCAAGCAATGTCAGGTTTGAAGGCGATATGTTTTTCTTCAGCCTGCCGGTTTCGTTAACTGCAAGGTACGATCTGACCAAAGGCTTTATCAATTCCGCATGGTTCTCGGTAAGGGGCATCTTTTCTTTCCCGATCAAAAGGGAATACAGCTATAGTGGAATATTTACCAGCAAAGGCTACTATCAGGATTATAGCCTGACGCTTGAAGACATACAACAGTACAATTACCTGAGCAATCAACTAATCAATGAATCTGGCGCCATTAAAGAAACCCGCGAGCTTATTTCAATGATCCAGGTCGGTGGAGGGATTGAGGTCAAAACAGGTATTTCTAATCTTACGGCAGTGGCAGGTTTGCAATACACAGCCGCCCTCGGGGATTTTATTGACAACAAAAGAAAGTACGATGTGTTAACGCAGGATATGGTTAGATTGAACAACATAACCAGTTTTACCGGCCAAAGCAGGATGAGCCGTTTCAGCCTGAGCCTGGGAGTAATCTATAAGTTATTTCGTTAGTATAGTTCAATTTGCTTTTAACAAAACAAAACACATAGCTAAATTATGAAGATAACAAATATTTGTGCGCTGCTAATTATGATCAATACACCGGTCATGGCACAAATAGAAGGAAAAACCATTGATCCCGACTTCCATTTTGCTTTCAGTGAGAAACACCGACGGCATTCCGGCCTTGTTTACGGGCTAATGCCTTTTGAGGGTAAACCGGATACTTATGTATTGTTAAATGATATAAGTTTTAATAAATACAGGTTTCACTTACGTGATAAGAATAGAAAATACGATCTTTACTTTTACGAAGACCATTCCTGCAAAGATTATATAACCGATTTAAATTCTGAGATTCGCACATTTCGGCGTGCAGTCATTGACCTGGGATTCTATAAATTAGACCCAAATCCTTTCGACGAATCACAATATGTTATCTTGCCGGCTATTGACACATTCTGCGTTACAGATTATTTTAAGGCAATTGCCAAACGTATCTATAAAGAAGAAGAGCTGTATCTTGCAATAGTACCTGTTAAATACAGGGATGGCGCTGAAACTGCTCATTACCGTCAAATAGCTGACAAAATACAACCCAGTTCACGTTTGTTTTATATACTTATAAAAGACAATCCCGGGGAGGCTTTGAAAGGGTTTCGTGATAATGAGGATATAAAAATTGTTTTAATAAACAAACCGTTTAAAAAACCAGAATCGCTAGCAAAAGCCTTTGTTTCAGAAAGGCCAGAGATTGTACCGGAACCATTGGCGCCCATTGCTGAGGTAAAAGAACCGGAAACAGCACCCGAGCAGGAAATAATCCCTGTTGTTACACTGCCAAAACCTGCCAAAGGTTATTATATTCAACTACATGGCGATACTACAGAAACCATACAATTTACATTCCATTCAATACTAAGTTCAAGAACGGGTAAAGACTACAGGAATAGATCGGTTAAAGCAAAGGAGATTATTGCTTTGCCACTTGATGCTGAATGTATTCCAAGAAGTTTCAATGATAGATTAAGGGTGATTATTCAAAAACCAGAAGGTTATAATTTACTAAACTTAAATGATCAGGATAGTCCTTATAATAGGCCCACTGAAAAACAAATTATTGTTGAGGCATATGGAGATGATCAGATAGATTTAATGCTGACAAGGCTAACTGCTTACCACATAGTATATATTGACCTAAGCGGAACTGTTAACAGGCAAAGAGTTGTGGGTAAGATACAGGAACTCATTCATTACCTGAATCAAAGCAAGGATGATTATATGATATTTACAAGCAATCATCAAAGGCCATTGGTAATCAACAAACAAGATATTATGAGTGATACCAGGGGATTGAATGATTATTTGATCCCATTATTAACATTGAATCCAGATCCTCCGTCATTAACCGAAGACAAACGTAGAATAGAAACATTTATAGATATTAAAGAAATTGGCAAAAGCCATGAGGCCATCATTAATCATATATTTATTTCAGATACTTATTCAGGGCAATATACTTCAATGATAGATAATTTAAGCTGGCAAATTAATAACAAAAGGGCTGAAATGAAGGTTTATCATGATAGCTTAAATCACGTTGAAGGACTGATTCGAAATTATGTTATTAATGAAAGGAAAAACAGGAAGATTTGCTTCGTAACATTTTAGCATTTATTAATAAATTCATTTTTTAATTCCAAAAATATACTATCATGAAAAAGACATTTATTCTTATGGGGTTATTTTTAAAAGTAACTATTCTAACTTATACGCAGAACCTTACTGGTCAAATGATCCTTGAAGAACCCAACGACTATTTAGGGGTGACAGAATCTGTGGCTTTAAGTCTAGAACACAGTGGTGAAAGAATTCCTGGAAATCCGTGGGTGGTTTTTTCTGATCGCGAAGGTAATTATACAGTCAATTCTCCAGGGAGTTTGGGGCCAAAGAATAAGCTGGGTTTTCTTGAGCATTTTTATGTACTGGAAGAGGATAGGGGATTTCTTCGAATTGTTAAAGACCCCGATCTTGATATAAGTAGTTTTAGGCTCAGTGAAAATGCAGTTGACTATGGATGGATTAGAAAAGAAAATCTGCTGCTTTGGCGAATGTGCATTATGACTGATGATTCAAAGATTCCTAAAAAAGCGATGACCCAAAATACTGTTGAGGTTTTTAAAGGAGGAATTGACCCACTGCTGGAAGATAATATTGCACAATTTTATCTTGATCCCGAATTTAATAAACCTTCTGGAGATGAAATAAGAATGTATCAAATTTATTACGTTTATAAAATTACTCATAATGCCGTTCTTTTAGGCAGAAGTGACAGGCTTAGTTATCATGATGACCAGTCAAAGCGACAAGATGCCATTGGTTGGATTCACAAACACCGGCTTGTAATGTGGGACCATCGTATAGCTGTTGAACCTAACTGGCATAGCAACGCAGTTTCAGAAAGACAGATTAACAATACCAAAGTTGCTGTTTTCTCAGACCGACCATCAGCTCAAAGATACAGAACAGGAAACCTCTTGTTATCCAATGTTTTAATTGACGAGTTTTCAGTATTTGGAAGTCTATATAACAAAAGAGCAGATGGTTATTGGCAAAGATACCCAGTTTATTCTATTGAGGATGGAATTATGCAAATAGGAGTAATGGGTGAAATAACAACTTCCAGAGGGTCAATAGATGCGATAACAAAAGCTGATGTTGAAAGAGTGGTAATTGAAAAAGTTCAGGAACGTCGGAATATAAATATTGTTTTTGTGATGGATGGGACCAACAGTATGCAACCTTATTTTAAACCTGCTGCCGATGCCGTTATACAAAGTATGACCGAACTGGAAAAAAACCAGGACAGGCTGAATGTACTTAGATTTGGCGCAGTGGTCTACAGGGATGAAGCAGAACGGCCTTTCAACCGTTTGGTTGAGATAAAAAGTTTGACAGAGAACTATAGAGAAATTGCCGGATGGTTGTCGAGAGTGAAAGCCGAAGAATTTGGTGAGGACAAGGACCTTGCCGAAGCCGTTTATTATGGATTGAGGGAAGCGCTTATGTCAGTGTTGGTTGAAGATGGCGAAACAAATCTCGTTGTGCTGATCGGGGACGCAGGAAATCATAACCGTGATGATGCTTCCCAGGTAGGTGAAGGATTGATTATTGATATGCTTGCCGAAAAGAATGTTGGCTTTCTGGCCTTCCAGGTAATAAATGATCATCATCCGACATTTGATGATTTTCAAAAACAGGTTAAACACCTGTTAATAAGTGCGGCCAATCAAATACAACGAAGAAAAGAATCAGCAGAAGCGGCAGTTAAAGCTCGTTCAGGTGTTCTAGAATGGAGCCGTTTTGATAAAAATATTTATCGGCTTGATAACCATACCAATATGGTAACATTAGTCTATCCTGAAAAGGGAAAGACCATGCCAACCGATGTGCTTATGCAGCAAATAATTAATTTGGTTCTTGAAGCTCCTGAATATGTTAAAACAGTTACAGAAAAAGTGATAGATGTTATTGAAGGGAAAAGTTTAGTCGAAGTTTTATCAGAACTCGAGCAATCTCCAAAAAGCAACTCACAATATGTCAGTTCTTTTAATAATGCTATTATACATTTTCTGGCACAACTTGGTTTAGACGAGGGTGTGCTAAATATATACTCTGATAAGAAAGTTCAGTTTTATGTACAAGGATATACTCCTGATACAATTATAAATCAAAAAAATCCTCTTTTTAAAAAATCTCTGCTTCTTTCAAAACAAGAGTTATCACTTTTGGTTTCCAAACTCGCTCTCTTGAGTAGAGAAACAGAAAGACTGAGAAGAAGAGAAGCTCTTCAGGAAGCCTGGATTGAGATACTTATCAAACATGTTGGCGAAACAGACAGGTCTGAAATACTCAATCGGACAATCGAAGAACTCTCTCTTACAGTTTTTGGTCTGCCTTCCACTAATAGTTTAATCAATCAGGTTCGCTTATCAGACCTTACCGAAGCAGAAAAAGTAAATGACATGATTATAAGCTCTTATATCCGTCAATGCGAACTAGCATACATGGAACTTAACCGGATATTCAATTTGTCTAGCACATCTTATGAATTTTCGTTTGTGTCTAACAATATAACATACTATTGGATTGAACAAGGTTTGTTGCCATAAAATCCCCTTTCATTAAGATGCTTAAAACTTGTCTTTTCCTGCTGGTTTGTTTTTTAAACCTAAATGCTGTAAATGCCCAAAATAATGGCCGGGCTTTCGAAATACCTGAAAAATATAAGATTGCTAAATTTGGAGTTAGTGATGATGATGCCTTTAGGCTAATTGCAGGCACTATTTGGGAGGTGTATTCTGACAGGTGTAACAATCTCACATATACCCAGCCCAGCGGCAGGCTGGTAAAAGCTGTTTTATCATTTATGGATAAATTCTATGTTGCTGAAAGAAAACCGGATTTTCTTAGGATAATGAAAGACCCTGATATTTCACCACATGGTTTTTTCAGCGACAAAGCAGAGGATTACGGCTGGATACATGTGAGCAAACTCCTGCTGTGGGATCATTGTCTGGTAAGCAGCAACCATATTGATAAAAAGGTTGTTCTTTCAAATGCATCATTTGGTTATGATCTTGACAAACATTCATTTACGCATAAACCTAATGATGCTATACCTGTGTATGAGGATCCGGAATTGCGGTTTGCTGCCGGAGTCGGGTTTTCGCCTTTTGATATTTTCTTTCTCTATAAATCATGCGACAATGCCTGGCTTGTTGGAAATAACCCAAGATTGCAATTAGGAGAAAATCCCGAAGCATGCATTGGCTGGGTTTCTAAAAGTAATGCATTAATTTGGGAAAACCGTATTGCGATTGAGCCTAATTGGGAAGCAATGGCAGTAGCTGAAAGAAAAAGGAACAGGATTGTTACATGTGTATTTTTTGACCCGGTTAGTGCAAGCATGTTTATGGCCGGGCGTTTTGTTCACCAGGACTATGTTTTATGGCAAAATGATCCTTATGAACACAGGATGCCGGGAGAGATGCTTCGCTTTCCGGTATTATCAAATCATGGCGAATTGCTTAAAGTGGCGGTGTTTGGCAAACTGAGCGCTGCTTCTTACAGAGCTGAGCAACTTACAAACATACTCAGAGCTTCTGAGTTTACAAGAACGGTTAAGGACTACACGCTAAGCTTTACTCCTTTCTTTGAAAAAAATCTGACCACTTCAGAAGTGATCCCGGCAGATATCAATCCCGGGTTTGTGCAGGTAGGATATACTCCGTTCAAAGCCAATAATCTCAGGCAGCCATTGTTTAAGCATGTTTTTATGCTTTCAAAACTTGAGCTTGCCAATCAGATCAGGCTTTATGATGAGCTTGTAAAGGCAAAATCAAGAAAAAATGTACAGGTGGCCCTGCTTGAAACACTGAAAAGACAAATGCCGGGAAAGAATGAGCAGGATATACTGGAGCTACCGCTTACAGAACTTTTACCGGCTTACCTGGAATTGCCGGTTTATCATGATCATTTCCCAAAAGGCAGGCTGAGGGATCTTACAAGGCCCTGGATAATTGATGATGAAACATACAACTCTTTTCTTAAAAAAACAGAGCAAAAACTAATAAAACTGCAGGCTGTATTCAATCAGGCAAATCACCTATATTCCTTTGGTTCAAATGGTATCAGATACTACTGGATACCTGCTGAAGACTTATTGTAATTAATTCTCAATTCATAAATTACATGAACGAAATTTTGTATGATATTAAAAATCTGAAGTGCTCCTATAATCAGAATAGTATAATACTTCAGATTGATGATCTTCAGATACCTCGTGGGAAGATCGTTGTTTTATTAGGTGTTTCCGGTTCTGGTAAAAGCACGTTTATCGAAACCCTTGGTATTATGAACAACACCATTCTTTCCGGCGAAATCCGTTTTTATCCCCGGAGTGACTCTAAGGCGATTGATCTGCAAAGCTTATGGGACAAAAAAAAGCAGACCCTGATATCAAAAATAAGAAACCAGCATTTAAGCTTTATCTTTCAAAGCACCAATTTGATGCCTAATTTCAGCGGAATTGAAAATATTTGTATTTCGCAACTCATACAAGGGCTAAGCCTGGATGAAGCCAGCAAAAATGCACGTCGGTTTATGAATGAGGTTAAGCTGAACGGACTTGATATCAGCAGGGATTCAATCCTGTTTTCCGGAGGCGAACGTCAGCGAATTGCATTTGTTCGGGCCATAAGTCCTGAGTTTAGTGTATTATTCGGGGATGAGCCTACGGGAAATCTGGATGAATTTAATTCACGAGAGTTAATGCTGGTGATAAAAAACATAATAGCGAAAACCGGAAGGACAGCCATAATAGTGTCCCATAATATAAAGCTTGCAATTGAATTTGCTGACCATATCTACATCCTGACCAAGCGCTGTGAAAATTCACCTGGAATTATTTTAAATGAACATAATCTTAGAAAGAATGAATCTGACAAATGGTATGACTATGCAGGCAATGAAATAATAAAGACCTATGAATTTGTTTCTAATGCCATCAAGTATAATGATTTAAATAATAAAACATCGCTAAAATGATGCAAATAAACAAGGATTTTTATAGTATATTCCGGAAAAACGAATTTAAAGCGCTGAAAGGGAATAACAATCGTAATTTTTTAGTACTTATTTCCGTCCTTTTCGGAACCTTTCTGGCCGTTGGTTTCTCTAATGGCAGCCTTAAATACCTGAAGAATAAAATGAGCAGTCCGTTTGTTAATTGGGTTGACATTACTGTTCCTTATCGGATCCAGGACAATATATTCGATTTTTTGGGGCAGTTAAAACAGGAGGATGTAAGAGCTGAATTTTACATTGATGACGCAACCGGTTACCATCGTTTTATAATGAACTTCTGGGATCCAACAAGAGGAGGCTCATTTCACAAGATTGGAAGGTCAATTGATCTGACAGATAAGCTCCTGCTTGAAATATTCAAGTCTGAAAATTTAATAACCGGCCGGCCATTCAGCCATCAAAGGGACTTTGGTCTTGTTGTTACAACAGCTATGCTTGAAGAGTTAAACTATGACATGAATAGCTTGTATATTTATACCAGATGGCGAATCGAAGGGGATAACTTTATCGAAACTCCAATGCCAATTATTGCAGTAGTAAAGGATTTGCCGGGAATGCACAGGTTTGCTGTTACACCCAATACCTACTCCATTATCACCGGAGGCGATCGGCGTGGAAATATTTTCACACGCATTCCTATTGAGGAAAAGCAATTATTTTATTTCGTTCCGGGCGAAAGTGAAGATGCATTAAGGCTTAAAGCGCTGTTAGAACAGCAACAAACACCACAACGGATAATCAGCGCAAGGGTTGAACCAAATGCAGACACTTACAGAAAAGGGAATCTTGTTATCGCCAGTTTCAGGCCACAACCTTTTGATTATTCAGAGATTCAGTCCTTACATCAAGGGTTTGAAAATGCCGGCGTTTTTAATGAATTCAAACACGAATATTACAGGTATCATAACTATCATGCAAGGCTATACGAAGTTAATCAACATGTTAACTATGACAATATCTCTGTCAATTTTAACTCTCTGGGCAAGATTCGCGATTTTTCAAATTTTTTAATCGCCCTCAATTACAGGGGGATGGAGATAGATATTGCCCAGGTTGAGGCCAAGGAAAATTATGATTTTATAAGTAAACTTACCATCATCATATCTTTTGTACTTATAATTTTCAGCATTTATGCTGTGAGTGTTTTTCTGAGAAGTGTTTTACGTATGCATCTCGAGAAAATTAAGATGAATCTCGGCACATTCCTGGCTTTTGGAATTGAACCGGCAACCCTAAAAAACATATACCTGCTTCTTATGTTGAGGTTTATAATCATATCACTTGTAATCGCCCTGGCTTTATCATGGATTGCAGGAACAATGGGGGGCATGAGGTTTGTTTTTGCAATACTTCAACTTGGAGTTGAAGAGGGTGAAAAATACTTTCAGCTCTGGAGTTATCTAACACTATTTTCAATTATTCTAATTGCATCGGTTTCATTTTATTCATTAAATGGGTTGTTGAAGAAAATCCTTTCAAAACCCCCCGGCATCCTGATATATAACAGAGACTAATATAGGATTCATTGCCTGTCCTATTGTGTTTATACTTTTTTCTTTATGTTTCGTACAATAAGCGGTTATTCTATCAAATTAACCATGAATAAGGTTGTATTTTTACGTGAAAAGAACAGGTGCGACATTGGTGCATTGATTTAAATTCATATGGACTGATTATACAACAAGTTAATTAATTAATAAAAAGAGGATTATTATGGCTAAAACATCTTATGAACCTGCATTTGAGCCAGCTCCGAAAAAGGGCAGTACTCAAATACAAGACAGCGAAACCCGATCAATTACCGGTTTCTTGGTTTCTTTTTCAGCCAACGAAGCCGGCGATTTTTGGTCGCTCAGGGAGGGAAAGAACTTTATTGGTTCAGCTTCTTCCTGCGATATTGTGCTCAAAGATGCTTCCGTTTCGAAGGAGCATGCCATCATTAACGTCAGGAAAAATCAGAATGATTCAAGGCTAATGACTGTAATCACCGACCAAAATTCTACAAATGGCGTGATGGTAAATGAAAAAGACATTGAGTTCAGTTCGCATGAATGTGCTGATCGCGATGTGATTATAATAGGTAATTACGAACTATTGCTGCTCACCGTTGACAAGGAAAAACATGGTCTGAAGCCCAATGAAAAATTGAAACCATCAAAGAAGGAGGCTGAGCGGGCTTTTCATTCTCCCTATCATGAAGCTCCTTATAATATAAGCAATGATCCAAGAAAAAGAAAAACCAAACCTGAGTAATTATGAAAAGAAATGTTTTTATCATTGGAAAGGATCCAGATCCGACCTTTACCAAGAACAACGAGAGAGTTTACACCATCGCTGAAACTGCAGAAACCGAATATGTTAGTCGTACGCATTGTAAACTCATTATTGAAAATGGAAAAATGAAAATTGAGGACCTCAATTCATTGAATGGAACCTTTGTAGATGGTCGCAGGATTGCAGAACCAACCCTGATCACACTCCGAAGTTCTGTAACTTTAGGCGCCTCTTATTCATTGAATCTTGACAATTTTAAACAATACCTGCTTGAAGAACCTTCGACTCCTCCCCTGCCAAGATATCAGTATGCAGATTGGTGGTCAAGGGTTGGGGGGTATATATTGGATTATATCTTTGTTGGTTTGCTCAGTTCGCCTCTTGTTTTAATGTTTTACCTTATTCTTTTTACATCTGCTGGTATGTCGTTGTATGAAGATTTACTAATAATTAATTTTCTTGCATATTTTTTCCTGCTCGTGGGGATTATCATTATCACACATTTTTATTTTGTAGTGCCCATCAGCAACAAAGGATATACCTATGGTCGGAAAATTGCCAATGTAATGTATCTGGATGCAACAACAAAGAAATTTCCTTCAAAGCTACAGGTATGGTTAAGGCTGATATGCTATAACTTTTCTTCATTGATTTTCATGATAGGCTTTTTCATGCCACTTTGGACGGAAAAAAAGCAGGCCCTGCATGATTTGATAGTGAATACCATTGTAGTTAAAAGACAATAAGTTGTGGCACAGATAACATTATCAGGAACATACAGTAATTACGCTTTTGATCCTATGGATGCTTCCTCCGTTGTGGCCGAAGGAGGTATGGGTATTGTTTTCATAGGAGAAGATGTTGTTAATAATCAGCGCGTTGCCATAAAGGTTATTTATAGGGAGCTGGCCCAAAACCCAAGAAATATACAAAGAGCAAGAAAAGAAGCAGACCTTGGTATTGATCATCCGAATATTATCAGAATGCTTGACTATATTGAACGTGATGGGATTTACCATGTTATCAGTGAATATCTTGACGGCAACACGCTTGAAGAGTACATCAAGGAAAAGGGTGCATTATCTGTTCCTGAGACATTGGATATATTGTTAAAAGTACTTCATGCTCTCGATTTCTTGCATAACAATACCCCTAAAATTATCCATCGCGATATAAAACCATCCAATATATTTCTTTGCAATAACGGGCTTGTAAAAATAATGGATTTTGGCATAGCCAGAATAACTGATGGAAGAAAGAAATCTATCACGGGAATGGGCACAGTAATAGGTTCTATTCATTACTCTCCTCCAGAGCAGGTAAAAGGCCGACAGGACCTTATTAATGAAACCTCTGATATTTACTCTCTTGGGATTACTGTTTATGAAATGCTAACGGGCGAAGTACCTTTCGATTCCAACAGTGAATATGAAGTCCTGGAGATGCAGATAGGTCATAGCGTTCCTGATCATCCTGAAATTGAACCGGATTTGATGGAGGTCATCAAAAAAGCCACCGAAAAGGAACAGGATAACAGATATCAGTCAGCAAGAGAAATGATAGCCAGTGTTGAACAATTATTGAAAGAAATGCAAGTCATGAATGAACAAAACAACCCATCTGAAACAGATCTGAAGGAGGAACAGGGCTCAGAAACCGTAATACAAGAACCGGCAGATAATCCGGGCCGAACCCGTAATCCGGAGTATATGGTTATTCCTTTGGTATTTGCAGTCATCTTTTTCTTTTCCGGGATCTTCTTTTTCATTCAATTCAGTCAATACAAAGGAAAAACAAAAGAATTGGAGTTAAAAGTTACAGAGCAGAATAAGCTGATAAACGCCTTTAAAAGCAATGAGCAAAAGAGAATTCAATTCATGGAACAGGTTGAACAGATGAAGGCTGCGATCTTGAACGGAAATAACATTCAGGATGATCAACGATGGGGAGACCTGGCACGGGCCTATGAAAAGTTTGATCAGGAAAGCATAGCAGCGGGGTGTTATACCATTGCTTTTATACTTAACAATCAATCTGAAACATGGAATAATAAGCGAAGTAGCGAAGGAAGCAATCTTATAATGGCATTAAGCGCCGTGGGAGTGAATGATTCAAGGTTTGTTGCTGATATAGCAAGACGCAGCAGGGCGCTTAGATTACCAGGTCCGGTCACAAACTCTTTGATCATGTATGGCCTTTTCCTTGACCCAAACCATCCAACGCTTTATGGCGATCGCAGGATATACTGATTTTGAGGAACTAAGCAGTATTTTGAATAATGGCTAAAACAAACAACAAGGCATGCAATTAGTTCTGAGCTTTGCTTCTAACTCAGCAATCGGCGGGCGTACCGAGAATCAGGATTATCAGGGTAACAGCTTTACCCCTCATGGGTTTCTGGCGGTGGTTTGTGATGGGGTTGGGGGTAATGCCGGAGGATCGGATGCAGCAAGAATTGGAGTAAATGCAATTATTCACTATTGTCAGGAACAAGAAACCGGAAACCCTATCCTGATATTGAAGGAAGCGGCATTACACGCAAATAATGCAATCCTTGATTATGCTGATGAAAACCGGGCATTAAAAGGAATGGCCAGCACATTTGTTGCAGTACTTGTAACAAAAAATTCAGCTTTTGTATGTCATGCCGGTGATAGCAGGCTTTACCAGTACAGAAATGGGAATCAAATATACCGCACAAACGATCACTCCCATGTTTTTGAATTATTGCGAAGAGGGATTATACAAAATGAGAGGCAGGCAAAAGAGCACCCCAGGGCTAATGAAATAACGAGAGCCCTGGGTTTAACTGACGATCTTCAGGTTGAATGTCAGGAATTGAATTACCAGGCAGGAGATGTTTTTCTGCTTTGCTCAGATGGTATTAATGAAGCGCTTGATGATTTAATGATTGCTGAAGAGATCAAAAAAAGCAATAACCCTGATGATATTGTAAATAATCTGATTGTAATGTCGGATAACCTCGGGCATAAACGCGGCGGGGATCATGATAATATTACAGTTCAGGTAATAAAGATCCATAAAGAGCAAAGGCCTCGTGAAGCCCTGATTGAACCTCAGGTAGTACAAAAAAAGAAAAGATCACATCTGCCACTCATTATCATTCTGGCGCTACTCACACTGGTTTTATCTGCCAACGCATGGCTTTTAGTCAGATTTTATGCCGACAATTCGTTTAATGAATTCCATATCAGCACAAAGGAAGCCACAACAATTGTGGATGAAGTTAAAAACAGTGTGTTCACAAAGGAAACTGATAAGGAGAAAAATGTAAAGATCAACACCGAAAAGAAACTGCCAAAGAGTAAGGAAACAGAGAACAAATCATTATTGAGAAGATTAATTCCTGTACGTTCTCTGAAACCTATACGATCACCTTATGAGCTTATTATTGAAGAACAACAAAGCAAAATAGACAGTCTTATAGAAATACTCGAAAAGAAACCTGATAAGATGAATTTTTCTGAAGAGGCTGTACCGAAGATAGAAAGTTTAAAAGGGCCTGTAACAGTATCTAAACATGTTAAGGAAGAATTAAAGGTAAGCGTTGAAAGCAGAAGTACAGGATTGCAAACCAGAATTGACAGTGTAAGAAATATACAGCACTGGCTGAATAAGTTAGGGTATGATTGTGGGCGGATTGATGGTGATCTCGGGAAAAATACACGCAGGAAGATGCGCGAATTTCAACGGAACAATGATTTGCCAGAAACCACCGATCTTAACAAAGAAACATATGAGACAATCGAAAGCAAATACAACTTTATGATTCATCAAAATGATTCTTTAAACATTAATAATAATGTGCTAATTGAGGATGTAGACCTATTAGAAGTTGAAGTGTTAGATAATGTAAATTGAATAATCATTAGCGAGATTTTTAAAATTATTTTTTAAGCGTGATAGCAGCAATGAAAGCCTCTTCTATATTTATATTTATTATTTTGTTAAATTTATCATTAAAGGGCCAAAACTTCTTTATCAGAGTTTATGATAACAATAGCTTACAAGGTATAGCTGACGTTCGTGTAATACTAACGTCAGGCGAGAACAAAATCGTTTTATTTACCGGAGTCAGAGGCTTTGCAAGCTCATACATACCTCTTGGCATGTATAAAATGGTTTTGGAAAAACGAGGTTATGAAACAATGGTGGAAAATGGGGTTATTATTCAGGGTCATGAAGCCTTTAATTCCGAGTACCGACTAAAACAAACAGGTATAGTGCAAAATCAAACAGGAACACTTCGGCATGAAAATCAGACCATTAAAGATAGATCCGAACGCATTAATGAAATTGACAGAAAACCAGAATTTGATAAGTCTGTGAAAAAATCTGATGAAAGAGTTCCTGCTCATACAGATAAGTTCATTGAGACGGACAGGTTTTCTTCAACAGACTATCTGGGAATTACGTCTAGGCTATACAGGAGGCCATCTATCACTTACTTATATATTGATCACGAGGGTGATCTTACAAAAGAAATGATTAATCTGATAAAGAGTAAGGAAATAAGTGAGAAGTTCAACGACAATAGAGTTGTAAACTGTGTCATAAAACAATCGGGAGATGTAGATGAGAATTATCTAAAACGATATATAGAGGATAATGTTGTAAGAAATATAGCAAGAATATGGTTTCCGTTTGACAACCGGAAAAGAGAACATTCATTACACATAGTAGAACAAAGAGGGCTGTACGATGCAACAGATGCCGACGTACTGGCATCACTGGCTACAGTAAGAGGTGAGGGCATTTTAAAAGACGCCGGCGAATTGCTAATAAACAAATCATATATAGTAGTATATGATGTGGTGAATGTGAAAAAAGTAAGCTCGAGGGATTTAAGAGGTTATGAGGCTAAGTTAAATATACACCTCTATAAATTGAACTGGACTCCTCTGATTATGAACTATCTTTTAGAAAGATGGACAAATAGCGACGCTATTGAGCAATTAAATTTTTCAGTAAATCATGTTAAATCATTTCACAGAAAAACTTCATTTTTATCACTAACATCAGTACAAAGTACCAAAGTTCGTTATGGCCGTAAATCGGATGAAGAGCTCTTTAATGAACTTGCGCACAATATCATCAATGAGGTGGAATTTCATATTAGCAAGCATTCTCCTGATTTTCAGGTCAAAACAAGCATAGCAGGCTCAAACCCTATCAAGGCTCCAATTGGTCTAAAAGAAGGGGTCTTTGTTGATCAACGGTATTTTATTTATGAGTTGTCTGAGGCCAATGATGGTTCAATCAGAAAAAACAGAAAAAGCGTTGTGCGGGCCACACGCAGAATTGCAGATAATCGGGCCATGGCAACAGGATATGCAAAGCACACTAATTTTTACAGGGTATATGGCAGAATCCCCTCTGAAGGGATGGTCTTGGAAGAAAAGCCTGATAGGGGTATGTCACTTGCGTTTTCATATTGGCCAGGTGAATATAATGTATTATATGAAGGATTAGTTGGCGCTCTCACAAAATCTACTTCCACACCTGAAAAATCAAAAGTTTATTTAAAAGTCATCGGATTAACCGATTATAGCAAAGTAAGCATTGTGGCAGTAGGAATTTCCAAAGATCTTTACCTGGGAACTTTAATGTCTGTAAACCCATATATTGGCAATAGCGGTATTTCCATTGATGGCAGTACTAGTTATTTAGGACTGGATGCCGGAATTAACCTTAACCTTATTGTGTTCAACAACATTCATTTAACCGCAAATGCTGGTTTTAATTCCTGGCGATCAATAGTCAGTGCAGAATGGATTGGTTATTCAGGTGGATTGAAAATATTATTTTAAAATGATATATAAATTAAGATTATTTCAGCTTACTTTGGTTAGTTTATTCATTATATGCAGTTCTGATTTACTAAGATCCGAAAACAATTTACCATGCAATAAATGGCGGTATGAAATTGAACCTGTGGCAGTAGGTAAACAAGGAACATACCTGATAAAGGTTTGGTCTTATTCACGAAATGGAAAGTTAGTACTAGAAGAAGCTAAGAAGAATGCAGTTCATTGTATTATATTTAAAGGATTTGATGGCAACAGGTATGTTCCAGGACAAAAACCTTTGGCGCCAAATCCGGAATTAGAATTTAAACATGAAAAATACTTTCAAGGATTTTTCTCCTCTAAAGGTAATTACCAGAGATTTGTGAGCGTAGCCGGTGACGGAACCATAGCTCCAGGCGATAGGAGAAAAATAGGCAGAGAATATAAGATTGGGATTATTGTCTCTGTTAACGTACATTTATTAAGAAGGGAGCTTGAGGAGGCTGGAATTATTCGGAGTCTGGGATCAGGATTCTAATCGTATTATATGAAATCGAATGCTTCATTAAGACAAATGTATTATAAAGTGATTGTATTCAGATTGTTTAAGGAATATGGTGCATTAAAATTAGCTCATACCTATATGCATTATTTTTTAAAAGAATATAAATTTATAATCATTAAGTATTGATACTTCAATGCAGAACGATTTAACATTTCCCATAACCTGATATTAACTAAAACCAATTTATTTTGGATAGACCATTAATTGATCTGAAAACAATGAAAGCACCAATGTTGCTATATATATTGATTGTGTTACTGCATCATACAGTTTGTGCTCAGGCACGTAAACCTATCATTATGGTAGTTCCTGGTGACAACTGGTGTTTTAGTCATAATTATATTACTGAGTTTGTTGATTCAGGTTCAGTAACAATCATTCCGGATTATAAAAGGGCATTAAGAGAAAACACTGAACTTACATTGGTCATAAGCAAAATAAATGAGATGATGTCTGACCGTGGATTCCCTCTTAAATTGTTGGAGTCCACAATACGCACCTTGGATCAGCAAAGAATTGATGATGCTATGCTTACAGCACAATCTGGCTCTGAGATTTTAGAAACACCTATTGACAGATTACGAAACATTGCAAATGCTGATATTTGGATGCAAATTAATTGGAAAATCAATCAGTCGGGGCCAAGGCGTTCTATTTCTTTTTCGTTCCAGGGCATTGATGCTTATACGAATAAACAAATTGCCGGGGCATCAGGGACCGGGGCCCCATCGCTCAATGTTGAGACACCACTTCTGCTTGAAGAAGCAGTTCTTGCTCACATTGATAATTTCAATTACCAGTTGCAACGACATTTCGATGATTTGTTTGAAAATGGCAGAGAGGTTGTTGTTCGCATATTAACATTTAAATCTTTTAATGGCAACCTGGAAAGCAGGTTTTATGGGCAAGAACTGCATGAAATAATAGATGATTGGGTTAGGGAAAACACGGTCAATTCAAGATATAGTATAACATTAGCTACTGAAAACAGAATGCTCTTTGAACAAGTCAGAATTCCTTTATTTGATCAGAGAAACCGAGCAATTGATTCACGGACCTGGGCACGTGGTTTGCAAAGGCATTTAAGCGAAAAATATAATATTGACTCCAAGCTGATGACGAGAGGACTTGGGCAGGCACAACTTGTCATTGGGGAAAGGTAACAAATTAAAAACCAAAATACCATGGGAAATATTAATAAACTCATTTTGTGTAGTTTGTTTGCAATAACTGCGGCAAGCCTTTCTGTTGTTGGGCAGAATTTTTTCATCAGGGTTTTTGATGAGTCTAATCTGCAGGCTGTTCCAGATGTCCGGGTTACGCTGGAATCGCCAGATTCAAGAATCACGATGTTTACAGGCGCACGTGGCGATGCCAGTTCATTTGTGCCAACCGGAACATACACACTGATCCTTGAAAAAAGGGGTTATGACACCAAAAAAGTTGATAGAGGAATCACAATCCGGGCTAATGAAACAGCGAATATTGAATACCATATTTCTTCAATTGCGCCACCGGTTAGAAGGGATGATGCCGCGAAACCTGCAACCAGAGAGGCGGAAAGGCCTGAAACAACAAAAACAATTGACAGAACCGAAACAAGAACTGAGCCGCATGAGAGAGTTGCGAGAACGGAAAAGGAGAAGAAAGAGTTATCTTTTGAAAGGGATAATCGCAGATTTTATTTAGATGTAGGCTATCAAATCGGGAATATTCAAACTATCAATGTTGGAGGAGCATTTGTGTATCAGAACATCTGTTTGAATGTAACATACGCAAGAGGCAACCAGGAATACAGAAGTGAGTTCTTTATTATGCCAAGAAGATATAACATCTCCTTCAACAATCTTTTGCTAGGCCTTGGCTATGATTATGCAATTCCTTTCAGGATTAACGATCTGGGTTTCTTTGTTAATCCTTTTCTGTTTTTTGGCTATGAGTTTACCGGGAACGACCGGCTTATCAACGACAACGACATAAAAAGCCTGGTTAACTATATGATCAAGCCCCAGTTTATTACAGGAGTGTCATATCAACGATTCGACTTCTATGTATCAGCTAATTATACACACTGGCTTTCACCAGGTATGACAGACCAGAGATTGGGAATGAAAAATTATTTTACAGGCAAGGATATTGTGTGGCACGAAGACCTTTTCAGTGAAAGAGAAGGGGCCGGTTTTAGTATCGGATTAAAAATCAACTTCTGATAAGCAAACATTTTGAATCAACAAATTATTAACCAAATCAAAGTAAACATGAAAAAACTAATTTGCATTTTCTTATTGCTTGCATTTAGTGGAATATCACTATCACTGCAGGCTCAGTTGTCAGAGAGGGAGGACAATCCTTCTGTTTTAAAAGTTGGCACCAGGCCCGTACAAGGCAATTTCGGCCTGTTGTTCGGCCCTTCTTTCGTTGAACTTGAGGATTTCTTTGACAAGAACATTCATTTCCGTGGCCTTCCATTGCTCAAGTTTAAGTATTATTTAACCGATTATTTTGAAGTAAGACTAGGGATGCAAAACTACAGAAGAAGCAAATCGTTTGATGGCACTTTAGCTTCAAATAATCAGGGCTATACCATTGATAACGAATTTAAGTCGTTTTTTCGATTTACTCCGGGAGTGGCCTATCATTTTTCGCATAAAAACATTCTTAATGTCTATGTTGGTGGAGAGATCCCGTTCGGCTCAGATAAATATCGTGTAAACAGCCGCTATGAGATGACAGGTACAACTGCAAACCGTGATTTTATGGAAACCAATATAACAAAATCAACTTCAGTTTACGGTTACAGCTTTTTTGTTGGCATGCAAGCCTTTATTGCTGACTTACCTATGGCCATCGGCCTCGAATATGGTTTGGCAAGGCTCGTTAATTCCAATTTGCAATATGAGGTGGATTACTCTGAAAGGATTGACGGAAGGTCCGAGTCGTTCAATTACTTTACCACCCGTAACCCACTTGATTATTATTATATTGTGGAATACTCCGATCTGAAGTATTCGAAGTTTGAAAGCGGCGCCAATCTCAGGCTTACATTCAGCTATTATTTTATGAAATAGCAATAAACCCCAAGAGATATGAAAACAGGAAAAAACATAGCATTTGTTTTTGCTTTGATGATAGTGATTCTTTTATCATCATGCTCAACTACAGTGAAAACCTCCGGTGTCAGATCTGTTTCAATGACCCCTGATATCACCAGGTTAGATATTTACCTTAAGGATTTGGTTTTTCTCGGAGAGGTTGAAGTGTCCTACGAAGCCAGAAGATATTTTTCATTGTTCAATGTTACAGAAAGCATCAATAATCAGCCTTATAACAGACGTTTTATTGAACAGGTTGATATCAAAGGGAGCAGAGGCCTTTCTTTGAATAAGCAACTCCGCATTGCTGCCGTAAAAGCTGTTAATGAATATCCTGATGCTGACTTTTATGTACCCGTATTTACCAGGAAAACCGAACATAAAATGTTTCTGGGCAAAAGCCATGGAGAGGTTATGAGAATAAAAGCATATAAATTTAAAACAAATTGAAGCTATCCAATACCGATCCGTAACGATTCTTTGACTTAATTTTATTTAAATCCGATGCGCAATAAGCTGCTTTTCATCTCAGCGTTTTATGCTTTGATCATTTCACTGTTTATCAGATGTAATGACAAGGATAGCGATCCCATTATATTCATTCTCACTCCATTTGAACTGCTAATTCCCGCTGATACTGATAAGAACATCAATTTTGAGCTAAAAATTGAATCTGAAAGCAGTCTTGCAACCCTTACAATCAGACAGCAGGATAATATTAACGGCATAATAACACTTCTTGATTCGATTATTGGCACGAACAAATTGAACTATACTTTTTACTATAAGACTCCTGTAATGCCCGATTCCACGATCGTCAACCTGATTTTCTCTGTATCGGATGTTTCGAATAATACGCTAACACTGTCGCGCCGGATTTTGATACTTGAGGAAGAGGTTTTACTTTCGGAATCAACGGGGCATGTAATGTTTTCAGCCCTTTCAGGGAAATACAGCGCTTTTAACATTGACCTGCGCCAACCACTCTCAAAAAACGACCACCCTGATTCCTTGCTTCACTTTGCCGACAAATCAATAGATTCAATCCACTTTAATGCCTTTTCGCGTGAGTGGTACTCTCCGGCTGGATTGAATTTCGTGCGCTTTCAGGGTTTTAATTACCCTACCGCCACAAAAAGAAAACTCCAGGATGCCTACGATGCCGGAATAAAGCTTACATCAGTTAGGGATTTGCTTGACGATGATATTATTCTGCTTGGGAAAAGTGACATAGCGTTGGCAGCCATATATATAACGCAGATAATTGATGCAGACTCTACTTTGAATGACAAATATATTTTTAGTGTTAAATTGTATACATTATAATCAAGTTAAACATGAAAACAAACAGACTTAATCTGAGGCTCCTTGCATTAACATTATGTATGCTCATCATCATTGTTTGGCCATCTTGCATTAAGGATGATTTTATCTATGTTGGCGATTCTGATGAGATTCCAGAATTCCCGGGTCTGGATATTATTAAAGTTAACGGTATTATACAGCCTATTGAAGGATCATTAATTAATGTTAGTAATATTGTAGTTCAGACATTTGCCGGAGAGTCACGATCGAATGCTGATGGTACATTTGAAGTTGCTGCGGTAGATGGAGACAATTTCCAGATAATACTATGTAAAGTTGCAGGGAAAGAAAATATTGCATACATAGGTATTCATGATCCAGTTGGCAACACTCTTATTATTAATGATACAACCACTGCATTAGGTTTAACAATTCTCAATCCCCTCATGGTATATGCTCAACATGAGCACATTACAGGGTTCTTAGACGCAGTTAGAAATAATAATAAATTTCCTGAATTAATTGCAAATATTCGTAATGTACATCACACAAACCCAAATATATTATTTGATATTGATGCTAATCCGACATTATATCAATTGAGTTTTATGATTATGAAAGAAACAATGGAATATTTGGGCAACAAAGCTTACTCGTCAAAACTTTATGAAAAGTCTTCTGCCCCCACAATTGAAAATGCTACAGGATCAAACATTAACTTTGTTAACCCACGCCACGTTTGGTATGCTGCCGCAATTCATCCAAACAATGGTCCACAACATGGGCTAGTACATATCCAAAGGGTTAAAAAACTAGTCTCTTTTCAATTTGCCTGGCCTCCAGTTGCCTTGCTACAACCAGAAATAACATCTTACGATTTGGGAGATGGTTATTTTGCTATTCACATGGCAATGGGATTGAACATATCCAAAATTACACATCCTGATGCCATTGGAAGAGGTACTTTGCTAAACACAGGGCAAGCTTTTTTATACATACTTAAAATTGCTCTTGGGTTTGCCCCTGATGTAAATATCGCTAATTTGCCTGATTACATTACGATTAGTCCAGCTGATGCATTTGAATTCTCAGAAGCAATGCTTGAAGGAGATGTGCCAAAAATGATTATGACATTTTGTGATATTCTTGCAAAGAACGCTGAAGGAATCGGATACTGGATTTGGCAGGAATACCAAAATAACGCAGCATCTAACTTTGTAAGATCCATTGGTGGGATAGTAAAAAATGCCGCATTTGTTTTGAAGATTTTGGGTTTTGTTAACGAGGAAGTTCCGTTTTTCTATGATTTGATTAAAGCACCTCGTGAAGTTACCTATTATATAACTCAATCGAACGGTGAAATTATTGATCAGAATGAAAATAATCCACCAGTAGCTTCATTTTCAATCACTCCCTCTGCAGGCATTATTGGTATTGAGTTTGTGTTTGATGCATCACCAACAGTGGATGATAACGATAGCTTTGAACAACTCAAATTTAGGTGGGACCTTAATGGAAATGGCAATTGGGATTATAACTGGGGCTTTCATCCCGAGGTTTCATACACATATGATGTAAATGGTTCATATAACATAGTTTTGGAAGTCAGGGATACTCATGGACTAATCGGTTCAGCAACTCAACGATTAAACGTTGGTGGTGGAGCAGGTACAGCTAACCGCGTAAAACTATTTCAGGACAACCTGCCCTGGCATTCTGATGCAATGGAAAATATGTTGATTGCACTGGGTTTTACTCCCGGAACTGGTGAATATCAATATCAGATAATTCCTTCCTCAAACATAGCAAATACAATTCTTGTTCCAGGGCAAGACCTTGTTATTATTGCGAATGACCAAAACCAGACGTTTTATAACAATTATGCTGCCAATCAGATTCGATTTAACAATTTCGTTTATCACGGAGGCTCACTCTTTTGGGAGGCTTGTGATGAAGGATGGGCTTATGGCAGTATTGCGCAAGCAGGAATTATTTTACCTGGAAACGTTTTTGTCAATTTAAATATCAGCAACTATAACTACATTGTTAATCCTAACCTGCCTCTGGTGGCTGGATTGCCTAATGAGATGTGGCACAATTATGCAAGTCATGAAAACTTTTCTAATATTCCAGAAGGAACTATTGTATATACTATTGATGATAAATCACTTCCTACATTGATAGAATTTAATCTGGGGCAAGGTTGGGTATTAATTAGTGGTCAGCCGCTGGAACACCAATATGTGTATGGAAACGACATGAAAGATCTTCTTCCTCGCATTGTATCGCATTTTACAGGTCATGGTTTAAAGGATTTACCGAAAATCGAAAAATTATCACCATTAACACCATCACACATAAAAAGATAAGCATATTGTAGCTATGTATTGCCGCATTTCCAAGTTCCTGCTTCCCTAATTCTGGTATTTTATCAGATAATAAACAGAAAATTGAAAACCGATGAACAAAAACAGCTACAAACACATAATTGCTTACGTCATGGCGTTTGGCCTGGCTTTGCTGCTGCTAACCTGCAAAAAAGACGGCGAAATATATCTGCAAAGCAATCAACAGCCGCCTGTTTATACAAACGGTGAAGGCCTGATAGGCCCGGCAGGTGGAACCATAACTGTTGATGATGAAACCTCACCGCTGAAAGGAATCACAATTGATATCCCTGAAGATGCCCTGAACGAAGCAGTAATGATCAAACTGGAAATAGCACCGGATTCAATTAAACTGCCAACCGATCCCGATGCACTTGTCATTAAATTATCGCCGGCCGGACTGCAATTCGATGCACCTGTTGAGATTACTTTTCCTTTGCTGCAAGGAATTGATACAACATGGATTACTGGCTACCATATTGATCCTGTAAACATGGTGATAAAACAAATACCATGTGAGGTTGAAGAAAATATAGTATTACTCGAAACCGATCATTTTTCATATTTCGTGATAAGCGACAGAGGAATACGGTTGTATAAGGAGATGTTTTATTATGATTCGCCATTGGGTAAAAGAGTATCGGCAAATATTTGGATCGAAGGCCCAATAAATGGAACAAACAATTGGGGTTTAGAAGGCATTCCGGTTCCACGTTCCGGATATGACAATGTATTGCAAGCAGTTAACGACTATCATTCAAATCATTATTTTCGTTCTGTTTTCAATGCAAGGCTTAAAAAACGGCGTACGCTCTGGCCGAATGCAAACATTGGAGAATCAATCGAGGTATCTGTTATTACCAAACTGACACATGATAACTCACATAAAGTGGATGTGATTGCAAAAAGGGATAACGGAACCATACTTGCCCACAACTCAAATATTGAAATTACCAGCGAACACCAGCGTGAATTATTTTTCGGGGGCCGGGCTTTATGTTTTAACTGGTTTGAAACACTTGAAGATAATGGCCAATATTCTCTGCTTGCTGATTTCAGACTTGTGAATATTAATGGTGTTATTTACACTTTCAGAAATGAGTTTAACACAAGAAGAATCAGCTTGAAGCCGGCGGAGATGCAACAAATTAACCCCGATGCTAATTACAATTTCATTATGGATAATTTGCCCGGAAGCGGCACAAAACCCACCGTTAACACCTCGCCCGTTTCAAACATTACACAAACATCCGTAACCGCCGGAGGCAACGTAACCAACCAGGGCAGCGCTCCTGTTACCGCTCACGGGTTGGTTTGGAGTTTGCAGGAAAACCCAACCCTTGAAAACCATCTTGGCGCAATGGTTATTGGAACTGGCACCGGGCCTTTCTCCGGCAGCATTACCAACCTAACCCCTAATACAACCTATTATGTAAGGGCTTATGCTACCAATAGCGCTGGAACTGCCTACGGGAGCCAGGTGTCGTTTACAACTCTTTCAGGAACCGGCCAGGCGCCAACAGTAAGCACACTCAATATAACAAACATTACCCAGACATCCGCAAGCAGTGGTGGTAATGTAACTGCGCAGGGGAGCTCTGCGGTTACGGCAAGGGGTGTTGTTTGGGGCACAATGCCCAACCCAACCATAACTAATAATGAAGGCCTTACAAATGATGGCGTTGGTACGGGAAATTTCACCAGCAATATTGCCGGACTAACTTCCAGCACAAACTATTATGTTCGTGCTTATGCTACAAACAGCCACGGTACAGGATATGGCCAGGTGCTGCAGTTTACAACCTTGCCCATTGCCGGCGACCCTCCGGCTGTACCCACCAATGTGTATGCCGGCGATTGGAACCAGGGTTTTGGGGTTTACTGGAATGATAATTCAATAAATGAAACCGGATTCCGCATTTACAAGGCAACCAACAGCCTTGTAAATCTGCAGGAGTATGGCACAGCCCCGGCCAATTCAACTTTTTTTGCCGATAACCAGAACAATCCCGATAATTTTTATGCTTACCAGGTTACTGCGTTTAACAACGATGGCGAATCAGAGATGTCAACCATGGCAGTGGTTCCGAAAAGGCCAATAAACCTTGCAGGGCAAGCTGGCCCGTTTAAAATTACAGTTTCATGGGAATATCCTGCCAACTCACAAGCACAAAGGGTATATGTGCACCGCAGCACAAGCCCTGATGGTGTGTTTACCCCAATCGGTTATGTTAATTATCCCACAACAAGCATTGAGCATACCGATGTTGAAACTGGCGTGAACTATTATTACAAAGCACATTCAGGCAATTCGAGCAATGCCGATCATTTATGCAAATCCCTGCCCACAAATGTGATTGGTCCGTTTATGATTTCAGGAATAGGAGGTGGAGTTCCCTGCCCCGGCACACCCACCGTAACCGACATTGACGGCAATGTTTACAACACCGTGCTTATAGGTGGCCAGTGCTGGATGAAGGAAAACCTGAATGTAACACGTGATGCTGCTGGTAACCACATTCAGCGCCATTGTTATAATGTTAACCCACAAAATTGCAACTTGACTGGCGGCCTTTATTACTGGCATGTTGCAATGAACGGCCAAAGTAGCAGCAACAGCAATCCCAGCAGCGTACAGGGTATTTGTCCTACAGGCTGGCATTTGCCAAGCACAGCAGAATGGACACAGTTGGTTGATTATGTTGACGCACAAGGATTTCTGAACGGTGACATATCCAACGGAGCCGGCAATGCCCTCAAATCCTGCCGCCAGATAAACTCACCGTTAGGGGGCGAGTGCGATACCAATGCTTTTCCAAGATGGAATTCGAACGGCACACATTACGGTTTTGATGAGTTTGGTTTCTCAGCTCACGCAGGTGGGTATGGTTGGGGTACTGGTCTGTTTTCATCGAGAGGCGAAAGCGGCATGTGGTGGAGTACCACTGAAACATCTTCTTCAACTGCCTTTATTTCATTTATGCGAAATGATAGAGGTTACATAAATCAAAGCGAAAATGGTAATAAACTTAATAAATACAGCGTCCGCTGCCTAAGGGATTAAGTGAGCACAGAAGTTGATTAAGGGCACAAAGGCGTATTTTGTCATCTAAACTTAATCAACGATGTATAAATAAGACATCGGTGTGAACTCAGTCAAACGCTGGTGGACTATATGGAAATAGGCAGTGATGGAAGATTTGAATGGGGATAAACAAAGGTGTGTGGAGCCATAAGGTTATGATTATAAGTTTTTTAAGCATTATTTTTAAAATTTATTTATGCACAGGTATATTTTATTGATATGGCTGGTAATGGCGCCGGGTTTGGTTCTTAGCGAGGGGCCTTTAATGAATGCAAACAATATTTTTAGTGGTGCTAAGTCTACATTTTTTACTTGCAGCAACCAAGCCCTTTTGGCCAAACCAATTGATAAATATGCCAGTCATGATCGTTGTTTTGATGAAATATCCCGGATGGGAAGGCCAAAGCAACGGTTTTTTGCTGATATCCATATCCAGTATGGAAACCTGGTTGTATTAAATTTGGGCATTGGCAGGGAGATCAATAAATACTCATATGTGGCCTTGGCCTACCATATCGGAAGAAATGAGTATATCACAAATTACATAAGTCCGCATTGCGCAGATTGTAACTTTATTTTTCACGGAATAAAAACAGGTATAGGAATTCCTTTCTCACTGCCATTATACAGCAATACCAGTTTGTTTATTAATGCTGCGGCAAATATCGGGATTGAGTTAATTCGCAATAATGCTTATTTCGACTATAGCAGTACTCCTTTTATTTTTAATCTTTTTTTTGAACCTCATGTGTTTACAGGCCTTATCAAGGGAAAGAGTTGGTATTACATAGGGGTAAAACATTATACGTGGCTTATACAATCCATGACGGCTGAGCGAAATCCTTTAACCGATATCAATACCGGAAATGGCCTTGGGTGGGAAACAGACCTGTTTCCTGGCCGTGGGGGATTGAACATTGCCGCTGGCATAAGATACTTTTTCTAATAATTGATTGCGATGAAGATCAAGAATTTACAACGAGCGATGATTCTCCTGGCATTAGTAAGCTGCCACATTTCGTGCATGAAAGAAGCTGAATTTAATGTTATTCCTCGCTACAGCAATGCTTCAGACGATGTTACAAAGAATATATTTGTAAGCATCCCAAGGATCACCCACCGGATTAATGCATCCGGCAATTATGAACTGGAAATTTATACTTCTGTTTCCAATCAGCAGAACGAGGTGATAAGAAATCTTATCAAACAGAATTTTAAGATTAAATACACCTGCGATAATGGTAGCGATGTATGTTCAAACAAATTTCTTGTCATTCAGACCCAGCAAAGGATCCCACTTGCAGTAGCAATTACCATGGACTATTCAGGCAGCATGTCGGACGAAGATGTATTGAATATGGAAGATGGCGTCAGGCAATTCATACAGCTATTGGAACCGGCTGATTATGTACAGATTATTAAGTTTTCAAGAACAGTTGAAGTTATTAATGAATTTTCTAATGATCGCAATCTGATACTAAACGCTATCAACCGGCAATTTGATGACCGAACCGCTACCGCATTCTGGGAATCTATTTACATCGGACTTCAGAGCGTTGATGCCTTCACCAGGCAGTATGCATCATTGATCTTCCCATGTGTGATAGGATTTACTGATGGTTATGAGAATGTTTCGAATGCAAGTATATACGATATTATTTCCACCGCTGTAACAAATCAAACTCCCGTTTATGCCATAGGAATCGGAACCATTGATGAAACTAGCATGAGACTGATCAGCAACAGAACCGGGGGTGGATTCTACTATACGGAATCAAGCGCTGACATTGATTATCTTTTCAACAACGTTACGACCAACCTTGAAGGATTGTATACAATTGTACTGGAACTAAAAAATGAGTCATGCACTGCTATCGAGGTTTTAGTGAGTGTTGAGTACGAAAGCGCATCAGGTCTTCATAAAGCAAACAGTATAAAAAGCTATATGCTTAATTAAAGCTATCATTAATAAAAAATCTGATAAATGAGTCTGAAGTCAAATACAATATTGAGAATATTATCAGTTTTGGTACTCAGTATTTTGTTGCTTGTTAACTGCGGCAAAGAACACGGGGAGCCAAATAAAATTGAAGATATAGATGGAAACACTTATAAAGTAATCAGAATTGGCGAACAATACTGGCTTGCTGAGAATCTCAAAACCACCAGTTACAGCGATGGGACACCAATTTTAAGCTTAGACAACGATTCTTTGTGGATTACAAATACAACAGGTGCATATTCAATTTATCCCCATGACTCAATTCCGGGCTTTAATACCGAGGAGGAAGTAATCAGGAGCTATGGTTTACTTTATAACTGGGCTGCAGTAAACAACGCCAAAGGATTATGCCCAGCAGGCTGGCGTGTTCCCAGCGATTATGACCTACTAATCTTGGAATTATATGTTGCCGAAAAAAGTGTCGGTTTCCCTGCTCGAGCTCTAAAAGTATGTCAACAAGTAGATTCTCCACTGGGAGGTGATTGTAATACAAATTTGCATCCACGTTGGAACATAGCGCTGGATACGCTTGGCAACCCTTTACCCGATTTCTTTGGAACTAATGAATCGGGTTTTTCAGCCCTGCCTGGTGGGCTTAGAAGTGGGAGTCAATACCACAATGTTGGTAGGTCAGCTGTATTTTGGAGTTCATCAGAAAACAATTCAGTTGCTGGCGATACTACATTTTGGGCATGGAGCCGCACCCTATCCTATAATTCAGAAAGAATATTCAGACATGGTTCTTATAAACCTCAAGGATTTAATGTGCGTTGCATAAGAAACGAGTAGACAATAGTCTTTTATTTATCTAAGTTTATCTGTTTAGAATTTGAACTCGGTAATTGTTTTGCATATCAAACCAACCTTATATAAACATCGAAAAAACTTAGGTCATAATTGTCTTTATCGGGTATAATGAGATTGTTATGGAATTTTTTAATTTGATTGAGAATAGTGCTTGACAACCTTACTCCTGGCTACTTGTAATATGTGTTAACCACAATAAATGCCAGAACGAATTGCATTTTAACCATCCAATCTTTAATCAATGAAACCCCAAAAATCATTTTTTAGAGCACGGGCAATAGTTGCCGTTTTATGCTTTAGCCTTTGTAATCAAAGCAAGATGAGGGTTTTTTCGCAGCAGGATGAAAAACCAGAAAGCGAGACTTTTGAAATGAGCATTCTTCCTGACAAAAATGATCCCCGTTCACCATGGATTGTAATTGCAATAAATGAAAACTCTTCTACGACCACAACACCTGGCGGAACCGTAACAAAAGAGAGCCTTAAATTCGGCCAGCCTTATTATGCAACAGACAAAAAAGGAGACTATATAAGAATTGCAAAACCCGGCGATTTAAGAAACCGGCCATCGGAAGCTGACGCTCATGATTATGGATGGATACATAAAGATGATGTTTTGTTGGAAAATTATGCGTTGACAGACCCGAAAAGCTTCATCCCCAAAAGAGCAGTTTACATTAACACAATAATGGCTGATGGCTTGGATGATGTTTCCTGGGATCATGAAATGATCCGGTTTTACAAAGACCCTTACTTAACTATTCCGGTGGCATTTAAACCAAACCTTTACGATGTTTTCTTTGAGTACGGATATTCAGGGGATGGGAAGGCTATCCTTGTCGGGTATGATGCCTTCATTGATCTGAATCGCTTGCAAGACCATTCCGCCGGCTTAATCGGATGGGTTGACAGAAAAAGATTACTTGAATGGGACCACCGCATAGTTTTTGAGCCAAACCTTGATCAATCAGCCATTTTGGAAAGGAATCTAAAAGGTATAAAAACCAGGATAACGTATCCTGTAGTAAAAAAAAGACCGCGGTGTTTCTTAATAAGGCTTTTGAGTAAAACAAAAAGTACTGATCCCCTGATCATCTGGGAAGAATCTTCTCATGATGAAACAATGGTTTCCGGGAGAAAAATCGGTTATTGGAACCGTTTTCCTGTGTTAGAAAAGCTAAATGACAATGTTTATAAAGTTGCTGTTTTGGGCCGGGTATTGGGCAGCGATTGTTCAATCCATGAAAATACTGACGCTATTGTGAGGCAAAGGCTTAACGACAGGATTTCAGCGATGAGGCAAATTAATGTGGTTTTTGTGATTGATGGAACTGTTACCATGCAGCCCTATTACGAAGCCGCTTCCAAAGCCATTGTTAATAGTATGTTAGCAATTGAACATAAGACGCCATACCTCAGCTTGAAATTTGGAGCTGTGGTCTACAGAGATGAAGCAGAAAGGCCATACAACCGTTTGGTGGAAGTGAAAGACTTGTCACAGAATCACAGATCTTTGGCGCAATGGTTATCGAAAATAAAAACGGAAGAATCGGGTGATGACAGAGATATTTCTGAAGCTGTTTTTTATGGTTTATTAGAAGCCCTCGGATCGGTTCTTTACCAGAGTGACGAAGCAAATATTGTTATCCTGCTTGGAAACGCAGGAAATCATCAACGTAATGATGCATCACAGGTAAGCAAAGACCTCATCGCGGAGATGCTTGCCAAAAAGAACGTGAATTTGCTGGCTTTTCAAATGAGCAGTCGTGATCATCCAGCCTTTAAAGATTATGAAAGCCAGATTTCAGAACTCATGCAGGAAGCTGGAAATCGTATATACAAACGTAATCATCAGATACTTGGCAATTATTTGCTGGGAGAAAGGCCGTTTATTAAAAAAATTGACGCAGGCACAATCAAACTTGAAAATATGCCTGCCATGATATTACAAACTCCAGCCGATGAAGCACATCTGCCCCTTGATAGTCTTGAAGGCATCTTCACCAAAGCTGTCAAAGAAATCATCAATTACAATGAAAGAATTATTGGCATGGCTCAGGACATGATTGAAAACGGGAGTAGTCTTGATCAATTTTTTATCCAAGACGATGGGAAATATACCGGGTCATACGCCTCCGGCCTCAATAATCTTTTTGCTTCTTTAAATATTCAGAACGACCTTCTGGGATGTTATTACTCAAATAATGTCCGTATAGCGAAAAAAGGATACCTGTCAATGAATCATGATTCTCTTGAGCATCCAGTTTTTAAACCAGCGCTTTTTATCGAGCAGCATGAATTGTCAATGATTCATGATTATTTGAGAAGGTTTAATCGTTCACGCAGTTTAAATGACTCTCGTTGGAATCTTTATGAAATGGGAAGAGTTGTTATAAAAGCACATCTGGGATTTGAACTGGAAAGATTTTTTAAAGAACAAAGTCGGGATTTTGTTGATAACATAATTATTGGAATCCCTTTTAGGTCAAACTTGCTTAAAAGTGTTAAGTTGATAGATATTCTTGATACCTCGGCATTCTATGATGAAGATTTATTGAGAATAACAAGGCAAGCAGATAAGTTTGAGGGAATTAGTAATATTCTAAGTAATTGGAGAAGCCATCCTTATTCATTTATATCCAATGACAAAATATTTCATTGGATAGATTTTGAAGTTTTACCATAAATCATTTCAGTGTTTATGTGTGCTGGATTAAAGTTTTTGAAACCATCTTCAGGTAAATCGTTGCTAATCACAAATCTGTCTATTGGAACACATATCTGCCATCCGTGACAACAGTATTGGGTGGCCTGTTTTGACTGTTTTCAAAATAATCATAACCTTCTTTGAGGTTTTGCCAGAAATCAATCCATCTGTGCGAGCGGTATCTGTGCATGTTACTATCGGTCATTCTGAAAGGGAATACATGAACCCTGATAAAATCCTGCCCACCGTGGAAAGCTGCATCAACCAGGGCATATATTTCTTCAATCCTGGAATTGGTCATAGCGAAACAACCCGCTGAAACACATCTTCCGTGCACCATGATAGCGCTTCCGGTTCTGCCATGATCACGATCGTACTTATTGGGGAAACCGATATTAAATGACAGATGAAAATCGCTCCAGGGATTTAAATCAATGGGTCTGAAAAAATAAAATCCTTCAGGCACCAATCCATCCCCTTCTTCAAGTTTAGGCCCCAAAGGTGCATTTCCAATAGAACATATTTTGTAGGTTTTAAACAATTGAAAACTTGCAGAGCCTGTTTGTTTTACCCACAACTCAAGCTGCCTCTCCTTTTTAAATATTCGGATAAATACCTCTTGTCCCCATTTCAGTCCTGCTTCATCCAACTCATTCTTAAGTGCAGGCATCACTCTTTCAATGGCTTCCTCGGAGCGGGAGCTGGATGGTATGTTCTGTGCTTTAAGGCGATGAGCATCTATACAGCTAAGAAGAAGAATCAAGATTATTAGGGCGCTTAAAACATTTTTCATAGGTTCCGGATTATATTCAAATTTGTTGCTGCTATTATAGTGTGTCAATTATTTCAATACTCACTTCAACCAGAGTTCCAGTATGCCCATGCATATCCGGCTCAAGGTCAGTTATCTTATAATGAATCTGCTTATGGTATAGCTTATGGTACAATGCTATGATCTTTTCCATGATTAAAAAACCTTTTTTTGTTGACAGAGAACGGCTGCCTGATGCTGCCAGGCGCCCTATACCATTATCTTTGATTGAAATATTCAGCTCCTCATTTACCTTAGCAATATTTATGTGTAATAACCCACCTTTTTCCAAAGCGCTCAGTCCATGTTTTACCGCATTCTCAGCAAAGATCTGGATGATCATTTTAGGAACTTCTGTTTGCTGATCCACCGCATGATCAATATCAATGCGGTATTCAAATCTGTTGTTATAGCGCCTGCTTTCAAGGTCAAGATAATGTTTGACAAAATCGAGTTCTTTTACCAGAGGCCGCATAATTTTATCACTTGTAGTAAGTGCCTCTCTGATAAGTTTTGAAAATTTGATTCCGAACTCATACCCCTCATTTTTTTTATTAAGCAGAATAAAAGAGTTAATGGAGTTTAAAGCATTAAAAATAAAATGGGGATTAAGCTGATTACCAACAGCTTGCATCTGAAGCTCAGATATTTGCCTCTCTATAGCTTGTCTGCTGAGGATTTGGGTTTTATAAAGCCGTCTGCTTAGACTAATCAATCCGAACAAAAAAATGTAAAGTACTGCGACAATCAGCCACTTAAGATAATGAAATGGATTATCTGAAATTCTGAAAACAAACAAGCCTGGGCCTTCCTGAAGTTGAAACAAGTTGGAAATACCTTTCTTATTTGATCGAATGCCCAAGGTATATGGAATGATTAGGTTGGGATTTTGCAATCCATAATTTATCCATCTGCTGAAATCCGATTTTATAAGGGTAAATCCGGATGGATTCATGGTAAAGATATAATCTGTCTTCCCGTCATTACTAAAATCAAGTAAATGATATTTCTCAAAACCAAATTGTAGGCTTTGTGGAAGCTGATACTTCAAAATTGGTTCTAGATCATCATTTACCTCATAAACTTTACCTGAAGATGGTGAGTACAATAATGGAAGCTTATTCTGATTTATTAATTGCGTTAGCAGGCTAAACGGTGCATCCGGATGGTTGGACAAACATTGTCGTTTGATTTCTGCTCCGGTCAGATCATACATCGCGAGGAAATCGCAGGTATCGCATTTTGCAAGACTTGTAGAATAAACAAGCAGGCTAAGTTCGCTATCAAAGTAAATCGGATAAACTTTTACGCCCCTGTTAAATCCCGGAAACTCAACCGGCTCAAAAAGAAAATCCAGATTGGTATCAAATACTTTAAGCCATGCGCTACTGTCCTGATATGGGATATCCATGTAACTTCGCAAGTTGCCGGTTGCATAATTGTTTGATATCAGAATTTTTCGGTCTGCAGTGAGGGGCTCAACACAGTAAACGGCAGAAAACGGCGTTCCGTTTGCAGGCGTCATTCTTAGATCACCGTTTAGCGGATTAAAAACATATACCTTTCTTGGCTGTAGGGAAAACCCGGCATTTATTGAAAAGATCAACGATTTCGTTCCGTTGTTTTCAAGATCACATAATTGAATTGAACGTATAAAAAAATCTACCTTACCATCACGCTTTTCAATACGGTCAATAAAAACATTCTCGGCGGATATTCCGTTTGGATTGAACGGTTCAAAGAAATGTAAAAATACTGAGTCTTCAACCTGAGAGAAGGTGTATATTTCCTTATAACCATTACCGTCAGCATCTCCGACAAAAACCCTTTGTTCAGATTCAAACGTACGCCCCTTAAAGTTCCACTGATTCAAATACTTACCATCCATAAACCTCACAGTTACAGCATGATCTCCTCTTGAATTAGTCCCAGTCTGTATCACCTCCGTTGCGCCGTCATTGTTCAGATCATAACATAAATAATGCTGTAGCCCACCTCTTGTTTCAATAATCTCATAACTTTCAATAGTTATTTTATACTTTTCAGTTTTGGGGAAGAGAATCGCAATAGTAATAGCCACTGCCAACGAAATAAAGAGCGGGTTACCTGCAATACTAACCAGTTGGTATTTCAAGGTTTTAATCCTCTCAACTGATTTGTTAGGCGTGATCATATTTACAAACAATATTTGAACATATTACTTTCGAAACCCGATCTTCAGAAGATGCCTCAAATATATAAAATAATTTTTAAGAGTAATACTAGTAGTATGGCTATGATTTTCAACTTAGACCCATACTCAAAAAGCCTACCAAATGAAATTACACTGATCAATATTACAATTTCCTAGTTATTACAACGATATTCTTCCGAAAAGACCAATTAATCACAAATAGTTCTGAGCAGAACGCCTAAGAAAGTGAAAGTGTTTTGAATTGTGCACAGGCTTCAGCATTGTTGTTAAATAAAATGCTAATATAATTTGAGCATGATTTACGGATGATCTGACTTCATCTATTTGAATTACATAGTTTGGGTTTGCAAAACAGTTTTAATTGACGAATTACCCGGTATGCGATTGCTTTTGATAGATTCTAAACTGATTTAAGCTTTAAGTATATCTGGTAATTTTTGAAAACACAGAAAACTTGCACCACCCCCGGTTTCTCACTATATTTGCCTCCACAATCTTAGCCATATCAGAAGCTTGTGTTATTCAGAACGGGAACGCTGAGAAATAACCTTGGTGTGATGAGAATTAAGAATGTCAGATTAATCATGCTGTTGCTGATTCTTTCGGCTTTAATTCCATTATTTGCGGAAGATATTCAGGAAGAGGAGAAAAAACTGCACCTGATGCCTGACGATACAGTAAAGGTTAACTTACTGATACGGCTAAGCGAATACCATTGTGGAAGTGATTTTGAAAAAGCGCTGCTCTACTTGCAGGATGCGCTGGTTATATCAACTGAACTGAACTATAAAAAAGGGATTGCGCAAAGCTTCTTGTTACACGGCAGGGCCTATTATTATAAGGACGATTATCCGCTTGCAACCCAATATCTTGAGAAATCCTGCAAATTGTTCGAAGACCTTGATGACCGTGATGGCCTGGCTTCATATTACCTTGCCGCGGGTACCATCAAAGGCATAAAAGGCAATCTGCTTCATGCCATGGAAGATTTTCAGCAAGGGATTGAGCTAAGCAAACAAACAGGCAACAGAGAACTCGAAGGTTTTGCATACAACAGCCTGGGCAGTCTGAACCTTTCGCGTTCAGAAAATGATCTGGCACTGAAATATTACAATGAGTCGCTTGCCATTGCCGAAGAGCTGAATGATAAGGGCTTTATTGCCAACCTGTTGACAAACATTGGAAGGGTTTATGAAAATACAGGTTCTTACGACTCTGCTTTATATTACATGAATAAAGGACTGGAAATCAGAACTAAGATTTCTAACCATAGAGGGATTGCAAGCTCAGGAATCGTTATCGGTAACCTGTTGATAAAAATGGAAAGATACCAGGACGCCTTTGATATTTTGGACAAAGCCCGCTTAATGTACACCGACCTGAACGACGATACAGGAATTTGCATTGCCCTGAAAAGGAAAGCAAAAGCTTTGAAGTATCTTGGTAAAAGCGATCAGGCCTTTTCTGATGCCCAGAATGCCCTTTTCCTTGCCAGGAAAATTAAAAACCCTTCACTCATCAGTGAAACATATTCCATCATGGCAGACATGACGGCACATAATGGAAATTTCAAGGACGCCTACCACTACACCTTACTGCACAATCATTTACAGGATAGCCTGGCGAACGCCAATAAAGACAGGATCATAAGCGAGCTTGAAATCCAGTTTCAAACCGCGCGTAAAGACGATAAAATTAACCTGCTTCAACAACAAAATGAATTTCAGCGCCAGAACAATATCCTGCTGATGGTCTCTTTTATTGCGCTTGCGGTTATCCTGGTTCTGACCCTGATATCGTTCCGCCTGAAATCGCTGGCTTTTAAGCGGCAGCAAAAGCTGCATGAGCAGGAAAATACAATTCGTGAACAGGAAAATGCCCTCAGGAAAAAAGAACAACAAATACTAAAAGAAGACCTGGAAGCCCGGAATCGTGAAATGGCATCAAAAGCGCTGGAAATGCTGAGGGTGACCGAAACAATTGAAAGTATCATTGAAAAACTGAGCGAATTCAACGAGACCAGCAACCGGGATGAAAAGCTGACAAATTCACTGCAAAGCATTGTTTCGGAACTCGAATCAAAATTAAAGAACAATTCCTGGAACGAATTTGAAAGGATCTTCAACAATATCCACTCCGGCTTTTTTACTAAACTGCTGGAATCCTGCCCCGACCTCACCCCTGCTGAGATCAAAATAGCAGCCTTGCTAAAACTTAATCTGAACACCAAGGAAATGGCAGCGCTCACCTACAAATCGGAATCCGGTATCAAATCCACCCGTTTCCGCCTGCGGAAAAAACTCAACCTTAATTCTGACGACAGCCTTGTGCCGTATTTGATGCAGCTATAAAGAGTTGGCATTCGGCACTTGGCGGTTGGCAGCAAATTCAGCACTCCAATACTGAGTCCATCTCTCCAAAATTCTACCAGCCAACACTGCATCACTGCATCACTGCATCACTGCATCACAACAAAAATGCAACTTTTTGAAACCCTTTCTGAACCCTTTTGCAACCCGTAAAATTTGACTTCGCCTTTTTAGTGGAAGTAAATTTGTTTCTCAAGAACACCCTGTATGTCAGCAAAAAACAAAAAATCCGCATCCGAAAAGCTGGAACAAAAAAACAGCACCGGCCACGACTGGCTTAAGCGAAAACAAAACCTTGAGCTCCGTATCAACGCGCTGCGAAAAATTATTGATAAGCTAAAGGAGGAGGACAAGAATAAATAATAACTGCTTTAAGCTGAGCAGATGAATTCAAAGTTTTCATTAACCAATAATCACACACCAATGAAAAAGTTATTTATTTCTCTCGTAATTATGCTCCTTGCCGGAGTAAATATCATGGCAGCCGACCGTTACTGGGTTGGCGGTGCTGGAAACTGGAACGATGCTTCCAAATGGTCATCAGCTAGCGGAGGCCCAGGCGGCGCCGGTGTACCCACGGCAGACGACAATGTCTTTTTTGATGCAAGCTCATTCACTGCCGACAGCAGAACCGTTACAATCAATACAAACGCCGTTTGCGCTGATATGAGCTGGGTGGGTGCCCAACACACCCCCATTCTGCAAAGAGACGGAACCACAACGCGCACCCTGTCCATTTACGGTTCACTCACACTGATTGAACAAATGGATTTCAATTTTCTGGGTGTTGTTTATTTTGAATCTGCATTTGTTGGGAAAACAATTACCTCAGCAGGGCAATCTTTTAAGAATCACGTTTATTTTCAGGGCGAAGGCGGCTATGTGTTACAGGATAACTTCACGCAGATCAATAATTTTATTGTCCATTTTGTCAGAGGTTCCTTAAACCTGAATGATAAAGACTTCAATGTTAATAGCTTTAGCTCAAATTATACGAATGTCAGGGTATTGAATTTTGGATCATCCATCATAACTATATCATTCGGAGCCAACAACACAGTGAATGCTTTTATTTTGAATGGCACTAATCTTGACTTTACTTCTGGTACGTCACTCCTAAGGTTTACCGGAAACAACTTTCAGTTCACAGCAACAGGTGGATTGGTTTTTAACGAAATGGTCAGTGAATCGGCAATAGGTACTTCACGTATTCTTTCAACCAATGGAATTTTTAAAAAGATCACCATAAATAATACAGGAATATTAAATAACAAAAATACAATTGACACACTCATATTTAACGGGATTGGCACAATTAATAATGACAATAATATTATCGGATTGCTGACAGCAAACCAGACCTTAACCATAAATAACAACAATGGCAGCTATGGTCATGTAAGCATAAACGGAAACGGGAATCTTAACGGCACCAATAATACTTACGGAACTTTGGTGTTAACACCGGGTAAGCTTTACACTTTCCGGCATGGGAACACCCATATTATCGGGGATGTTTTGACAGCCAACGGAAACTGTGGCGAGCCTATTATCTTTCAGTCAAGCTCATCGGGAAACCAGGCTACCATCAGAAAAGCATCAGGATCCATTATCATTAGTTACTGCATGCTTCAGGATATGAACACCGATGGCACAGCTACATTTACTGCCAACAACAGTATCGATCTGGGAAACAATACCGGCTGGACGATTAATGAACCCACCCCGCTCAGCTTCTACTGGAGAGGCGAATCGGGAAACTGGAACGATCCTGCAAACTGGAGGGATGAACATGGAAACCCCACCAGTTGTGTTCCCTCCCAATTTGACAATGTGTTTTTTGATGCATTATCGTTTTCAGGTGCAGTAAAAACAGTTACCGTTACAGGGGATGCAAACAGCAGCATCTATTGCAATAATTTGGACTGGACAGGGGTTACGGGCAACCATAAAATAACATCCGGCACAGGCCAGAACCTCTATATACATGGTTCATTAACCCTGGTAAGTGGCATGGATTGGGATTTCAATGGCAATGCATATTTCAAAGGCAAGGATACCGGGAAACCTGCTTACAGTATTACTTCGGCCGGTCAATCATTTAAACGCGGTGTGTTCTTCCAGGGAAATGGAACATATGAGCTAAATGATAACTTTACGATAACCGGCAACTATAACGTTGGTTTAGATAATGGTGGTTTGATATTAAATAACATCACCCTCACTGCCCGTCGGTTTCTTTCTAACGCTACCAGTTCGCGAACACTGACCCTGGGTAACTCTGTTATAATTTTATCATACTCTGATGGTTCGAACAATGCATCTGAGATTAACGCAAGCAATCTGTTGTTCAATGGCGGATCAACACTGTTCCGGTTTACCGGAGGAAGTGCGGGTTTTCTTGTTACAAACGGCAACCTGAGTTTTCACAACGTGAATTTTGAAGGCGCCACTAATGGCCGGTTAAATGCGGCCAATTGTACTTTTAATACTGTTACATTCAATAATGTGGCCACTATAAGCGGTGGTAATGTTACGATAGGCTCAGTAACGGCAAACGGGAATGCCACTATAAATGGAAACAACAACAATATTACAACCCTGGTTGCAGGCGGCACAGCAACCATCAACAACAATAACGGATATTACGGCCATGTAACATTGAACGGCAACGGAATCCTCAATGGAAGCGGCAACACTTATGGTACATTGATATTCAAACCAGGAAATCTTTACAAATTCCTATCCGGACAAACCCATTATATTACAAATGACTGGTTTGCCAATGGAACAGAAGAGCAACAAATCACAATTGAGGCCAGCACTACAACCCAAACTACAATAAGCAAGGCAAGCGGAAGCAATGTGGTTGTTGAGTGGGTCAAGCTGAAATATAACAAGGCTGTGGGCGGTTCAGGCATAACTTTTACTGCCAACAACTCTTTTGACGAGGGCAACAATGAAGGTTGGACCATCAACGCCCCCGGAGGCAGGGATCTGTTTTGGGTGGGAGGAACCGGAAACTGGAACGATGCTTCCAATTGGTCAGAAGAAAGCAATGGCACAGGCGGTGTTGGAATCCCTTCGCTGCATGATAATGTTTTCTTTGATGAATACTCATTTTCCGGAACCGGACAAACTGTAACCGTAATCGGCGATGCTACAAACGATGCTTATTGTCGGAACATGGACTGGACCGGCGTTGCCGGCAATCATAAAATAGTTGCATTAAACACCAGCCAAAAACTGAATATTTATGGCTCGCTTGTTTTGGCAGAAGGGATGGTTTGGGATTTTGGGGGCGAGGTCTATTTCAAAGGCGAGGACACAATGAAATCTTCTTATGATATAACCACAGCCGGTCAATCATTTAAGCGCGGTGTGTTCTTCCAGGGAAATGGAACGTATGAATTAAATGATGACTTTACAATAAACGGAAATTATAGCGTGGTTTTGGATAATGGTGTTTTGATATTAAATAACATCACCCTCACTGCCTGGCGGTTTCTTTCTACCGCTACCAGTTCACGAACACTGAATCTGGGTAACTCCGTCGTAATTTTGTCATATTCTGATGGTTCAAATCACGCTCTTGACATCAACGCAAGCAATTTTCAGGTCACCGGCGGAACTTCATTGTTCCGGCTTACGGGAGCACAAGCAGGCTTTAGGGTTACAAACGGAAATCACACGTTTCACAATGTAAATTTTGAAGGCAGCGCAGGCCGTTTAAATGCAGCTAATTGCACCTTTAACACAGTTGCTAATAGTGCATCAAACGGCAGCGCAACCATAAGCGGTGGCAGTGTCACAATTAACACTCTAACCACAACAGGAAACGCCACCATAGGCGGGAACAACAACAATATTACAACCCTGGTTGCAGGTGGCACAGCAACCATCAACAACAATAACGGATATTACGGCCATGTAACATTGAACGGCAACGGAATCCTCAATGGAAGCGGCAACACTTATGGTACATTGATATTCAAACCAGGAAATCTTTACAAATTCCTATCCGGACAAACCCATTATATTACAAATGACTGGTTTGCCAATGGAACAGAAGAGCAACAAATCACAATTGAGGCCAGCACTACAACCCAAACTACAATAAGCAAGGCAAGCGGAAGCAATGTGGTTGTTGAGTGGGTCAAGCTGAAATATAACAAGGCTGTGGGCGGTTCAGGCATAACTTTTACTGCCAACAACTCTTTTGACGAGGGCAACAATGAAGGTTGGACCATCAACGCCCCCGGAGGCAGGGATCTGTTTTGGGTGGGAGGAACCGGAAACTGGAACGATGCTTCCAATTGGTCAGAAGAAAGCAATGGCACAGGCGGTGTTGGAATCCCTTCGCTGCATGATAATGTTTTCTTTGATGAATACTCATTTTCCGGAACCGGACAAACTGTAACCGTAATCGGCGATGCTACAAACGATGCTTATTGTCGGAACATGGACTGGACCGGCGTTGCCGGCAATCATAAAATAGTTGCATTAAACACCAGCCAAAAACTGAATATTTATGGCTCGCTTGTTTTGGCAGAAGGGATGGTTTGGGATTTTGGGGGCGAGGTCTATTTCAAAGGCGAGGACACAATGAAATCTTCTTATGATATAACCACAGCCGGTCAATCATTTAAGCGCGGTGTGTTCTTCCAGGGAAATGGAACGTATGAATTAAATGATGACTTTACAATAAACGGAAATTATAGCGTGGTTTTGGATAATGGTGTTTTGATATTAAATAACATCACCCTCACTGCCTGGCGGTTTCTTTCTACCGCTACCAGTTCACGAACACTGAATCTGGGTAACTCCGTCGTAATTTTGTCATATTCTGATGGTTCAAATCACGCTCTTGACATCAACGCAAGCAATTTTCAGGTCACCGGCGGAACTTCATTGTTCCGGCTTACGGGAGCACAAGCAGGCTTTAGGGTTACAAACGGAAATCACACGTTTCACAATGTAAATTTTGAAGGCAGCGCAGGCCGTTTAAATGCAGCTAATTGCACCTTTAACACAGTTGCTAATAGTGCATCAAACGGCAGCGCAACCATAAGCGGTGGCAGTGTCACAATTAACACTCTAACCACAACAGGAAACGCCACCATAGGCGGGAACAACAACAATATCACAACCCTGGTTGCAGGTGGAACAGCTACCATTAATAACGATAACGGAAACTACAACCATGCTACGCTTCAGGGTAATGGAACCATAACAGGCAGCAACACTTTTGGAACACTGATCTTAACCGCCGGCAAAACCTATACCATAACACATAGTAAGATTCTGACTATTCTTACTGATTTGGTTGCCGAAGGAACCTGCGCTGAACCCATGACCATACAGTCAAGCTCCACAACATTGCAAACAACCATTCACAAGTCTGCCGGCACAGTCACTGTTACCCGCGCCTTTATGCAAGGCCTCATCGCAAGCGGTGGTGCTCTCTTTGAAGCAATTAACTCAGTTGATATGGATAACAGCAATACCGGTTGGGATTTCATTGTTGTTCCTGAGAACCTCTATTGGGTAGGCGGAAGCGGAAACTGGAGCGATGTGAACAAATGGTCACACGAAAGCGGGGGAGCAGTCGGCTATTGCGTTCCATCCAGGCTTGACAACGTGATTTTTGATGCAAATTCGTTTTTTCAGGAGGCGCAATTTGTTCAGATTGATATCACAAATGCCGAATGTTATAATATGGATTGGACAGGAGTTCAGTTTGTTCCCACCTTTATGGGAGCTCAGGCAAATAACCTGAGTATTTATGGCTCGCTCACATTCAGCCCAAACATGAACTTCACTTTTGCGGGCAATGTCTATTTTGAAGGAAAGAGTGCTGCAAAATCGGCCTACAACATAATCTCTTCAGGAAAATCCTTTAACCGCCATGTATATTTTAATGGCGTGGGCGGAGAATGGAACCTGCTGGATGATTTCAGCGCCGGAAATAACAACATCTACCTGCAACACGGCACACTAAATACCAATGGCAAGGCTATAAACTGCGGAAGCTTTATTTCCAACAACACAAATACGAGGGCATTGAATATGGGTGCTTCCGTATTTACTTTGAGTTCGAGCTCAAATGAAGCATGGCTTGTTAACAGCCCATCGCTTGCCCTGAGCAGCGGAAGTTCGGAAATTATCTTCACGGCTGCCGGTGGCGGATTCAGAAGTTATGGCGCCAATATATTAAGCTATAATAAGATAACATTCCAAAACGCAGGCGGAACATCCATACATAGAAGCAACCACCAATTTGCTGAGGTTGTTTTCAACCCTGTGGGAAGCATCAGGGATGGAGGAACTTATGGCAATGTGACCATGAACAGAGGCGGTGATTTGCAAAACAACAGCGCTTATAATGGAACTGTAAAACTCTACGGCAACACTTTAATAACAGGAACAAACAATTTTGCCCGCTTATTGCTCGGTCCGGGCAACACTTTTACTTTTCCTCATGGCCAAACCCAAACCATCTCCGGCAGGTTCATCATCTGGGGCAGCGCTGCAAATCCGATCACGATACAGTCGTCCGCTTCAGGAACCCGTGCAACGATATCCAAATCTGCCGGAACAGTATTGGGCAACTATATCCATATAAAAGACATGGCAGCCACTGGCGGGGCCACATTTAATCTCTATAGCTCAGTTGACAACGGTAACAACATCGGCTGGAACTTCCTGGATCCGACCTATGAGGATCTGGCCGGTATCACCATTTCAGATCAGGAAACAGAATGCTGGGAAGCCACCGAGATCATTACCGTAGGCGGAACCGATCATTTCACCGTACAAAACGGCGGCAGCGCAACCCTGATTGCAGGCTATAAGATTGAACTTCTCCCGGGAACACGCGTATTCAGCGGAGGCCGCTTACATGCCTACATCACGCCTTACGGTTTCTTCTGCGATACCATCACCACCATGCTGGCTTCGGATTTCGTAGAAGAAGTTGCGAAAGAACAATTCCCAACAGTTCTGAAAGAGGGCCTTTTCTTTAACATCTTTCCCAACCCAACAACCGGCCTGTTCACGCTTGAATTAAAAGAATTTGATGAGTTCAGCGCCATTACAGTGGAGATCAGCAGCATGCTTGGCGAAAGGATCATCAGGCAGGAACTGCCCGCCGCCGTTCAATACCAGATTGATATCTCGCGCCACCAGCCGGGTATCTACATGGTTAGAGTGATTCAAGGAAAAGAAGCCGGTGTTCTGAAGGTTGTGAGGAGGTAGTAGGGAGCCAATACTCCAACACTCCATTACTCCATCCCGGTAGCTACTGGAAACCATTAAACCATCCCGATAGCTATCGGAAAACTAATCAACTAATTAACCAATTGACCAATTAACTAATAACCTATTAAAATCAGAATCATGATTAAAACAACAAACAAAATTTGCTTAATCGCAATGATCATTGGCTTCTTATTCATGTCAATGAGCTGCTCAAAGGAATCGTATTTTCTTACAATTGAAGTAAACCCGCCTGAAGCCGGCTCCGCTACCGGCGAAGGTGAATACAAATCGGGCGAAGTTATTAAATTAACCGCCCTTGAAAACGCCGGCTACCAATTTGCATCCTGGACGGCTGAAGGTGATTACGTAAGCACTGAATTGAACGCCGACTATAAAATGCCCGCCAGGGATATTACCCTGAAAGCCAGTTTTTATATCCCCGGCCAAAGTGTCACCGATATTGACGGAAACACTTACCCTACTGTGATCATCGGGCAGCAGGAATGGATGGCCGAAAACCTGAGGGTAACCCGTTTTAATGACGGAACCCCCATCCCCCACCTGACCGAAAGCAGCGACTGGGTTCAGTTAACCACCCCCGCCTACTGCTGGTATAACAATGATGAAGCAGGAAATAAAACTCCCTACGGAGCGCTGTATAGCTGGTTTGTGATTGAAGGTCAACGTAAATCCGGCGAAAAAATATGCCCTGAAGGCTGGCATGTGCCAACCGATGCCGAATGGAGCGGCCTGATCAGGTTTTTAGATCCGAATTCTGATCCTAACGAACTGCAGGAGAGCCTAATCGCCGGTGGTAAACTGAAGGCAGTTGGAACCACGCATTGGAAAAATCCGAACAAAGGCGCAACCAACGAAACAGGCTTTGCAGGAATTCCGGGCGGCTTCAGGGATCAGGGTGGTAATTTTGTTCAAAAAGGCGATCTTGGCAGGTGGTGGTCAGCCGATGCTCACCCAACTTACGGCAGTGCATGGTGGAGGAGTATTGAGGCCGGTTCAGCCAGAATTGCCAGGCATCATCTCTTAAAAAGACAAGCCAAATCAATCCGCTGTATAAAGGATCAGTAAAAACTTTAATGCAGTTATAAAACTTAATTTAAATCTATAAGAATACATATTGGGTTCCGTATTCTTTAATGAACCATAAAACAAGCAGGAACCCTAAATAAAAACCAAAAAGCTATGAGAAAACTAACATTTACACTGATTGCAATTATGCTGAGCCCACTGTTAATGGCCCAGCCTGTTTTGAACAACAACCTGAACTTCACCCTGGGCGACACATGGCGTTTAAACGGCTACAATGAAGTTTTCAACATTGATCCAGGTCCTCCTGGAGCAAACATGGTATGGGATTTTGAAGTTATTGATGGCGATTTATATTTTGAAGGCAACCCTGCTATTTGTGTTACCCCCTCTTCAACACATTTTGCAGATTCCACTGCAGTAATGCAGTCGGATATCGCAATGGCGTCAATTCCAACTGATCCTATGGAGCCGTATATCTATCAATATGTGACTTCTTCAAACAGTTCTCGTGAAATGGTTGCCATGGGCATGTATCTGAGCGGTTCCGGCTCTTACGGTACATACAATGATGCTTGGATTGATCTTATTTTCCCAATAGAATACGATGACAGCTTTAGCTTTGATGTAGAAACACTTTTGTTTTCCCTCGAAGATGGGTATTACTATTTTCATGACTCAACATCAGCTACTGTTGAAGCGGACGCCTGGGGCTCAATTACAACGCCGGCAGGAAGTTTTCAGAATGTTTTACGCTTGAAAACCACTGAAGTAAGCCGTTCATGGTATAAGTTTGACATTGGTGAACCCTGGATGTATATGGGTGAATTTATATACATATCATACCATTGGTATGATGCAGCTATTAAAGTACCTGTTATGGTGATACATGAGTTTGAATTCAAAAAAAACCAGGAATTGGCCGGATTTTATTCCCAGCCTGCATCTGTTTACAATAGCCATGCTTTATCGAAGAAAAGACCCGGTGGTTTTAACCTGAAAACAACAGAATACTCAGCGGAATATCTTGCTGAATATGATTTTCAAACAAGTGTTAATAATCTGAATAAAACCCGCTTCAACATTTTTCCGAACCCTACCCGTGATGTAGTTAATATCTTGTCAGATGGAGTTTCTACGGCTTATGAAGCAGTTGTTTATAATCAATTGGGACAGCAGGTTCTAAAAACACTTGTGACAAATGATGTGCTGAATGTTTCTTCGCTTAAACCCGGAATCTACATCCTTGAGTTAAGCAAAGATGAAGCTTTAACACGGAAAAAGCTGATTATCAGATAACCCAATGCACCAACGTTGTGTTGGCTTGTCATTCCTTTAACACTTCATGCAACACTTCGGGCGAGTTTAGCTTGCCGAAGGAGGGCAGGTGGAGTTCATAAAAGATTATGAGCCTGTCAAGCAAAACCTTGCGTGCGGCAGATGGGATATGGAGTGTGGGCTCCGCATTGCCGGGGCTCTGGAGCAGCTGATTGAAAACAGCCGCATGCTCAGGTTCAATATAAAACGAATGCAAAGGCTTTTCTTCTTCAAAAATCCCTTCCCTGAGGTTGAACCAATAGCCCTGCCGGTAGTTTCTTCGTGGGGCAAAACCCAGATAAGCAGCCAGATTTGTCATAAAGGCAAGATGGAAATGGGCGCAAAACACTCCGGCCTGATCCAACTGAAGTACTGTGTTGTAAAGAAAGGCAAACAGCTCCTGATTGCTTTCCTGCTCTTTCACCGACTTATAGATCACCTCATTGATAAACAGCGCCTGTGAACTCTTACGGATGTCAGTGTGCATGCTTTGAAATGCATGAGAGGGGCGGATTTCCTTTATATTCTGCAATCCCCGCCCTTCGCGGTAGTAAACCACCATTTCAAGCAAACTGAGATGTTCGAGCAAACCCAGTCTGATCTTTGCCTTTGGCGATCGAACCCCTTTGATCAGGTAGGATTGCAGGCCGAAACGTTCGGTATAAATGCGCGCTATTACACTGGTTTCAGAATAACGCAGGTGATGCAGAACAATCCCCTTTGTAGTATGAAGCATGGTATTAATGCAGGAAAAGGATTTTGGTGGCAAGCGTTTCGCTGCCGTCGGCGTTTGAAACAAACACCAGGTAAACCCCTGACTGTGCACGCCTGCCATCGAAGTTTCTGCCGTTCCACACCGCCTGTCCGCCAAATGCCCTGGTTTTGTATATCAGGTTGCCGGCAATATCAGTGATCTTAACATCGGCATTCTGAACCAGCCCCCTTACTGCGATGTTTCCATCGTATTCAGGCCTTACCGGGTTCGGAAAAGCCAGCACATCTGTAAACACGGGCTTACCCGGGGTTGCTTCTGACCTGAAACCAATGATACCGCGCGTTGTACCAAAAAACACCTCCCCTTTTCCATCAATGGTAATGGAGGTAATAGAATTTGAAAGCAAGGGGCTGTTTTCTTCGGTAAAATGGTATATCTGTTCCATGCCGTCGGCTGACATCAGGAAGGCGCCGGCCCTGTCGGTTCCAAACCATTTACGATTGGCCCCGTCCACAGCGATCGCCATCACGGCCTCGGAATCAAGAAGATATGCTCCGTAGCCATCCTGGTCAATAATAGGCCGGTAGGCATCGAAATTCCCGCCACTGAATACATTTTCAGGATTCCGGATAATGGCTACCCCTTCGTTGGTGCCAATCCAGAGTTCACCATTCTGATCCACAGCCAGGCTCAGGATGTTTGCGCCGGGAAGGCTGCCGTTGCCGGTAGCGCCGGATAGCCTGCGAACCTTGTCGTCAGCCGTATTATCAATGGTTCCGTTATCGTTGAAAACAATCAGGCCATGATCGCGCACCAGCATCCATTTTTGTCCTGATTTGTCAATGGTGATGCTGCCAAAGTCAATGGCGCTTGCCACAGGGCTGAGATTGAACGAACGCCAGGTGCCATCGGTTTTCAGCACCGATAATAAATTGGATGCGCTGCTGTTGGTAACCCAAAGGTTTCCCTGAGGGTCGAAAGCAAGCCCCCCGATTCCCATCCAGTTTGGATTGTAGGCGCTGTATTGAAGCGAACTGTTCTGGTCGTTGAAGATATTGGTAACCACTCCATCCTGCATCTCGATAAGGCCTGCCCCCCACGAGCCGGCAAAAATCCGGTTGGGATTATTGGGGTCAACGGCTATGCAAAGCACATCCCTGAGGTGTTCCATACCCTGGGTGTTCCAGCGGTTGTAATTCAACCAGTTCTCGTTTTGCAGGCCATAGATCATCCCTGCCCTCCACAAACTACCCCACGAACCGCTTTTGCCGCCGGGCGCCACCCACAAATGGCCTTCAATGGCCTCCATGGCATAAACATTGGTGGTTGGCGGGCCAGCCGGCCTGATGATGGTATAATTCCATTCGTTAAGCTGCTTGACAAGTCCGTTTGAACGATCGCCTACATAAACGAGCCCGTCGCTGCTGATCATGGCATCTTCGGGACCGGGGGTACCCGGGTTATAGCTCCAAATTTTGGAAACCTGGTTCAGACCCTGGTCGTACAAGAAAACATAATACATATGCGAAACCAGCAGATATCCGCCACTGCTCCTGATGCTGTTGATGCGTGAATTTTCTGTTTTTTGAAAATAAGCCCAGCCATCGCCGTTGTAATAAAACATGGTATCGCTTTCCTGATTGGGGCCGGGTTTGTTTATGAACAGGTAGTCATCAAAGGCTTCCAGATGATTATAGGTTTTATTTCCCAACGCTGTTTCGAGGTTCCAGTTCTCAAAACTTGCCAGGTTCGGGCTGGTAATGGAGGCTTTGTAAACCCCATTATCCGTTGTGGCATAAATATATCCTGATTTGCTGTGATAAGCTATATCCAATACATTAACGCTGCTGCCGTCGGGCCCGATGTAATAGGTGTCGGCGATTTCATGCCTGTCAACATTCATGACAACTATGCCGAAACCGCATGCAAGGTAAGCCAGATCGTTGATAAAGGTAATGTTGTTGATGGTTTTATTGCCCAATATGGGCTTGCGCCTGATGTCGCTGATATTGATGATGCGGTCGTTCTGGATCAGATCAATGTTGGTGTTGCTGTAGGCAATTACTACGGTACCCTGATCGGGGCTGGCGCTTATCGCACTGATGCCCACATCCGACAATCCGTTGATTTTGTTCAGCCTGAGCACGCTTTCATCCGCTTTGTTGTAGTAAAACATGCTGTAAGGGGTTGCCGCATAGATCCGGTCGCCTTTTTCGGCAATGGAAATAACTTCATGGTGGGGAAGGTGCTCCCTCCACTTACCAACGCCAACGCTTTGCGCAAGTGATGTTTGTGCAATTAAAATGAATAAAAAAAGAGCAGGAAAAGTAAAGAAGCGATTCATGGGAAATTGTTTTACAAAACTGATTAATTATTAACTGCCTGAAAGACTAAATATTGTTTAACCCGCCTGTTTTGAATATTTATGTTGCCCGGATACAAAGGGTTGCTTACTTTTGAAACCCGATAAATTACCGATGAAGCTGAAAAACATCATAAGCGGGTTGCATTTTGTGGAAAGTGGCTTTGCCAGAATCCCTCGTCCGTTCAGGGTATTTACGGCCTATCTGATCCTTTGTGTGATCGCATACTCAGGAATTGCATTTTTAAGCTACAGCCTGAAGTGGGACATGCTCGACTGCTATCTGCCCTGGCGCTATTTTGCCGGCGAAAGCATTCAAAACGGCATTTTCCCGCTCTGGAATCCTTACCAGCACCTGGGCTATCCCATCCACGCCGACCTGCGTTCCGTGTTTTATCCCGAAGCCATCCTTGTAGGGTTGGCCGGAGGATACAGTGTTTACACCCTGCATTTTCTGTTCGTTTTGTATCTTTCGCTCGCAGGTTTTGGCATGTACCTTCTTGCCGGGCATTTTACCGAAAACAAAACCGCGCGATTTATGGCGGGCCTGGTTTACCTGCTTTCAGGTTTTTTTGTGGGCCACGGGCAGGAAATGTTTGGCATCATTGCAGCTACCTGGATACCATTTATACTTCATTATTTTATCAGGCTGCAAAGCGGAATGCATTGGGAAGATTTATGGAAGCTTTCCTTTTTTCTTTACCTGCAACTCAGCGGCGGATATCAGGCGCTGAGCATCATGCTGTTATACCTGTTGCTTGCCATTTTTACGGCACAGGCCGTTAAACACGTCATCAACAGGCAATGGCGCGACTTCAGGAAACTGATCATCATGAATGTTGCGCTTTCTGCAGTAGTATTGCTATTGGTTTCTGCACTGATCGTTACTTTTATTCAGGTGTGGCCGCATATCGGAAGGTTTGGCGGAACAAGCCTTGCCGAAGCCCAGTTCATGCCCTTTTCCCCCCGCTCACTGATCTCGCTGATCCTGCCTTTTGCCTCGGTTAAGGACGCAGCCTATTACGATACCGACCTGAGCATGAACAATGCTTACTCCGGCATACTTTTTCTGGCCCTCTACATCCTGTCGTGGTTCAGGAAAAAGAGCGTCCCTGAAAACATCTTCAGTATCTTCGGATTGATCTGCCTTTTTGCCGCTTTCGGGAAATACACCCCGGTAAGGGAATGGCTTTATGATCATGTTCCTTTGATGAATCTCTTCCGGATGTCGTCATTTTTCAGGTATTACTTTATGATCTCCGTCATTCTGATGGGAAGCGCCACACTGGGAAGACTGATTGAACGCCCCTCAAAATACCTCAGTAAACTGGCAATCATGATCGCCCTTAGCGGCGTCGCCATCGCTATATTTGTACTGCATGCCCGGCAGTTTGTTAATTTTGAAGTCTTCAGCCCAGGCCGCTTTATCTCAGACCTGAAAAATGTGCTTGAAACATCCAGCCGGTACGAGCATATCGTTGTTCATGGCATCATACAATTGTTTTTTATTGCGATGCTGCTTGCCGGACTGGTGTTCGCAAAAAAGAGAACCAGGGCGCTTATCCCCATTTTGCTGATTTATGCGGTAATTGAAATGACGGTGGCGGTAAGGCTTAATTTTCATGTTACCGTTGCCAGCGATCACCGGCCCGGAGAAATTCAAAAAATCCTCAGGCAAATGCCGGAAGCCTTTCCCCTGCCCGATCTGAGGGTTCCCATCCAAGCCAGCCAGGACCTGAAAGTCGGCATGCACCCTTTGTGGCGTAACACCAATATTTTTACCAAAACCGTTTCGGCCGACGGCTTCAACAGTTTCCGGCTGGATGCTTTTGAATCTTTCAGGCTCCACCATCCGCTGCTGTTTGAAACCAGCCTGAAAAATCCGGTGATTTTTTTCACTGACCGGATCATGCCCACACCGGCCATGCACGACACCCTGATCCTCAAGGAGGTGATCTGGATTCCGGACAGCGTTTATGGCCACATTCATCCAATTGTTGGGAAGAAAAATGCAGGCGATGCCATTGTGGTGAAAAAATTTGACCCCAACCATATTGTTTGCAAAACCAGCAGCGCTGAGGCGCTGGTGCTCACGCTGATGCAGACAAACTATCCCGGCTGGCAGGTTTTCCTGAACGGCAAAGCTGTGCCGCATTTCACCGCCAACACCCTTTTCATTTCCTGCCTGGTTCCGGAAGGAACCCATACGGTGGAATTCCGATACTCTAACAAGGCGGTGCAAACGGCGTTTTATGTTTCCTCTATGACATTTGTTCTGATTGCGTTTGCCATTGTTTTCACGGCCACAAAACGCAGGAAAGGTTCCCGCCAAGCCTGGCTTGCAAGCGGAATTTTGTTTGCCGTATTCGTTCTGGTTTCCGCAATATTGTTGGCCCGGATTAAAACCGGCGACCAGAAACGAAACGAAAACTACCGGCAAATCGAAAAACATATCTCACAGTTCAACCTCCGTGCGGAAAACACCCTGCTGGTTCTGAACCTTGATGCGCCCGGACTGATGCAAGCCTTTTTGGATCAGCACAACTACAAAACGCTGCACCAACGGTTCAGCAGAAAATCTGACCTTGTTCTTTTTGAAGAATACCTGAACCTTTTGCTGCCGGAAAATGGGTTTACGCACCTTGTTTTTGCTTCTTATAACCTGCCATTTGGCCCCGAAGCAGAAGAGCTTATCAGGAAGCATTTCCCGAACCTTGCCCAATCAGGAGAGAGTGGAAAGACTAAAATAAAGTTGTTTGACCGGCAACAGGAACGAATACCTCTTTTTCAAACGCTTAACGACCTCGAACAGGCATATCCCAATTGGTCGGGGAACCTGAGCCTGCGCGACACCCTTAAAAGTTTTAGCGGGGCTTTTTCCTGGCGCATGGATGGGAAAAATCCTGGCAGCCCTGCGCTGGTGGCCTCTTTTGAGAACCTGAATATTGAAGGAAGTTTCCGGCTGGTGGCATCAGCCAAGGCCTGGCTTACTCCGGGTTCGGATGCTGCGCTGTATGTGGTGGTGGAACGCGAAGGGAAAAGTATCTGGCGGCGCACTGTTCGTTGCAGCGAAATGATCGCACAACACCAGGCCTGGACTACAGTCATGCTGGCCGCCGAACCGGATATTCAGCCCCAGGCCGACGATATTTTAAAGGTGTTTTTCTGGATTGAAGGCGACAAAGCATTATGGCTTGATGATTTTGGCGTAGAGGTTTACAAAGGATTAAAATAACATCTACTGTCAGACAGGCCTTTGATTATATAAAAACAGTTCAGCTTATTAGTCGCAGGGCTGTTGCCATAAAGCTAACGAAGATAAACCAGATTCAGATAAACCATCGGAAACAAAACTGTTTTTTTGCTTCCGCAGGTTTCCATGAATCCCATGCCCGGAATATAATTGGTGTAGCCGTACATATCAGCGTATTTTGCGGATGGAAAGGAAAATTGAACACCAACAGAGGAGTGCAACCTGCCGGAAATCCTGAACTGATAACCCATACTCGCCGTCATTCCAGGAATAAAAAGGGTTTGACTCAGTTTTTCACGCGGGTTGTCCGGGTTTTCCAAGTTGTCAAATTCAGCCTTTTCCCTGATTACCGAGCCGGTGAGATACCCGCCAACGAAAAAGAAATTTTGTTTTTCAGTGGTTTTCCTGAAATTATATTTCATCCCTGCCCTCAGAAAGCCCCCGGATTGCTGCTTCATCACATACCCATTATTCCCGCACTTATAGTGTGGAGAAAGGAAAAATCCAACCAAATCGAAGTTTTTGGTATAATCAAAGGTGTACCCGGCGCCAAATGAATATGAGAAGTTTGCTTTGGGGCTGTAATCATAAGTCAGGTCAATAGTAGTGGCCGGGATTTGCAAAAGGTTAATGCCGGCGGAATGTTTCCGGATCTCGTTTTCCTGTGCGTGAATAGTGCCGGCTGATAAAAAAGGTATTGTGATGATCAGGATTGCGGGAATTATTGATTTCATGATGAAGAGGCTTTGATGGAAAAAGTAAAAATTGAATTCTATTCAAGGGTGTTACGATCAGTCAATTGATTTCAAAGTTAACAGGAAATGTTTTATTACAAATGCAATCCCGTAGATATGGGATTCAGAGTGATGCCTGACAAACGCACCAATGTATCCGGCAAGCACTTTATCGCCCATGGAAGCCAATTATGCGAATGATTTATCGGTCATAAAGCCGCTATTTGTTACTTAACGAATGATTTGTCATGCACATAAACTGTCATTTTTCGGATTATATCAATTATAAATGATAAATCATTCGTTAAAGCCATGAATTAAGTCTGGTAGTGCGCATCCGATTATGGATAAAGCGTTGTGGTTGATTTTGCAAGGTATAGTTGGCCGGTTGCTTACCAACTTTTTATATATTGCAGATAAACAGTTGCAAAGGTCATTTTGAGCATGCTCACATGATATTCAGGCGTTGCTTTTATATTTCAAGCTTTTTAAACCATTTTTGCGCTGAAGGCCTGCGATGAGGGCAGCCTGGCCAGCAACAGGGCTTTCGTTTACCCTCTTGCAATTCTTCAATCATACGGTGAATATGCTCTGCTCTGGTTTCAGTTTTTTTGACAATAGTAACCCAACAAATCCATTCGTTGCGTTGAATCGGCGTCAGGCTGTTCCACCGTTCAAGCAAATCAGCATTTGCTTTCAATGCTTTCTCCATATCTTCTGGCAGCTCGTGTAAAATGCCGGGTAAAACATTCATATTCATACTTTTTAAATCATCATCAAGCCGGAGCTTAATTATTTTCTTAATAAGGGGTAAAGCTGATTTTCAATGTTGTATTCATTTTCTGATATCACCCACCTTGATAACCTTCTTACATATGTTTCAACTCGTTTGTTGCATTCGATTTCATTCCTTCGGTTCAAACCCGTAACCGTTTGTGTGTAGTATGGCATAATGCCCACATAAAATAACGTTTCTAAATCTATATTGTTAATATTATTCAATTCTCTATAAAGTGTCCAGAATATTTCCTTTCGGAATTTTTCTGTTTTCTATTACCCATATCCAGACTTCCTTTTTGGTTTCATTCCGAATAAAAATCTTAAAAAACCGATTCGCCTGAGAATTTGATAAGAACCAATTGTTAAGGTGAATGAAACTAAAAATATAATAATAAATTTTATAGCAATCGAATAGTCGATAAGAAGAACGTAATACCCTACAAGAACAATCAGTGTTTGGTGCAAAATATAAAAAGGTAAAATTCCCTGATTGAGGTCATTCAGGTAACGATGATTGAAATCAAGCAGTTTTTTTCCTAATCCTACAAAAGCAAATACCCAACTGATACTGTTTAGGTTTTTTAAAATTATTGATAAAAAATAATTAAATGAATATTCTGGCATAGAAATACTGTCGAGTAAAGATTTATTGATTAAATACAAACTCCAGCATATAACACCTGTTAATAGAAATTTCAAAGCATGTTTTTCAACGAATAAGATGATGCTATGATTAAGTTGCAAAATAAACCCCAAAAGGAAATAAAGCGAAAATATGGCGAAATCTGCCCAGTTCAGATATTGAGGAAAGATGGGTCGCAAAATAAATTCAAGCAAAGTGAACGGTATTAAGATATACCAAAATGCAAAAAACGATCGGAATAACTTGTTGGTTTTTTCGCACACATTGTTCTGGTATCTGAGTATAAGTTTGAATAGCGGAAGAAATAAAATTGTTTGAACGAATAAATACACCAAATACCAGATGTGGTATCCCAAATATCCGGTCCACATCAGGTTCCATCCAAAATTATCATTTATTAAACCAATTGGCAATTGCGCTAAAAATGTAAGATAATTACCTTCAAATCCGAGTTGTTGAATGGCTTCATAAAATCTTTGGGGCGGAATTAATACAAGAATACCAAATATATAGGGGATTATCAGCCGTTTTATTCTTCCATTTAAAAAATTCTCCCTTTTGGATTTCATTGCGAAATAAGTTCCTGCACCTGAAACCAGAAAAATAATATACATTCGCCAACTATGCATAAACTCTATGATATAGTTAATCGAAATGCTTGTTTCAGCGTTTTTCAAATGCCACGGATAAGTATCGAATGGGCGAAATGAGTGAAAAACAAACAACAGACCGAAGGCTATAACCCTTAGCCAATCTATATAATAAATACGGTTATTCGAGTTAATATCCTTACTTGCTGAGGTAATCATACTTTTAATTAAGTTTCATCGGTTATACCGTTGGCAGTTTGAAACGTTGCCATTGCAGGCGGTTTCCCGTATAGTTTTACGAACAGTTGAAGCGGGCTAAAACCCCTCTTTTACCACTAAAACCCTTATTGGCTATTTTGTGTGATGGCACTGGTTGTTCCTTTTTTGTCCTAATACCATCATTCCATAAAATAGCACTCCACTTCCAATAACACCCAAAGCACTCCAGGTCGTTCCTGAACCAGGATTAAGCAATTTTGTCAGGGCTAAAATCAGAAAACCAGCTAGCAAGAAATAGAAAACCCATCGGAACGATTTACTTGCATAAATGCTTTCGCCTTCTTTAATCAATTGATTATTTGTTTCAGAAACCAATCCGTTTTTGTAGTCATTTGATAATTTCGGAAAATCTTTAACAAACCGTTTAAAGTCATCTTTCATTGGTAAAACGTTCAGCCTATTAACTTTGTATCGCTTCTTGTTAGTCAGGTTTATAATAAAACTATCAAATGTTCTGTCTTCCTGAAACACGTAGTTGTCAACAATATTCCACGGAATAATATAATTCTTTTCCCGGCTCAAAATGAATCGGCGTTCCCAAATATGTTGAATTCCCGCTTGTGTAAATACAATTTTAGCCTTTCCCATTCCAATCAGGTGAGCAAGGTAAAAAGAAGCTATAAAAACTGCCAGAAACTGAATAATTGAAAAAAACTCAATTTCAGGTTTTGGCAAATTATCAATAATCAGGTTAATGCTTAAAATAAAGATTCCAAACATAGCAACAATGAATCGAGATATTGAGTGAATTGTAATCGTGTATTCTATTTTTTCCATATCTGTTATTTAATTGCAGTCTGGGTCTAACGGTTTGAATATGGTGCGTTTGGCATTTCAACGCTCTTAATTTTCAAGTTACTACTATATTTCTTAATTGCTATCATCTTCATTTTTAGCACTATCTGCCAAATGCACTATATTTTTTGTTATGCAGCGTTTTTATTGTTTTTCTGATCTTTGGAATAGATATAATACCAAAATATTAATTGCTATAATCCCAATTAATAAAACTATTGTAAGCCAATGTTCATTTATTATTTCCAATATAAAACTTGGATTGTCTTTCATCTCAGCTGTTGTAAAGTTTAGTAATACGAACAGTGGTGGAAACAGATATAAGATAATTGACAATAATCTGTAGTACCATTTCCTCTTAATCCATAATGTTCCAGCAATTAAGAATGCCATTCCTGTGATGAATCCAATAATGTGTTTAATCATTGGTTCACCTGGAAAAAGCTCCTTTGTTATTTCAATGACAAAACCTGAGATTAAGGCTAAAATTGGTATTATCCAACCATAAGATTTTCCTGTAACTCTTTTGAATTCACGATAAAAATAAGTTGAGCCACCAACTGCAAAACCTAGCGAACCTATGTAAATAACTATTGGAGATGCTGATATCCCAGTTACTATGAAACCAATAGCAATTCCAACACCAGCAAATAGTCCTTGAAATACCCAATACAATGAATAGCCGATGCCAAATAATACTATAAAAATACTGATTGCTAAAATTGGTATAAGATACCAAGCGTTACTATTATTTATTTTAAAGTCATCTATATTCATTTCAATTGTAATTAAATGCTGAGACTAATTTATTTATTATTCTTGTTAGTTTTCCATTTAATAATTGTTCCCTTTACACCAGATTTTCTTGATTTAGAAACAGAAAAATAGTTCATATTTACATCGAATGTCTTAACCAGTCTTCTAAGAATCGGCATTATGTCAGCTCATTTCATTGCTCTCTCATTTGCTTTGAAAATTAAATGATAAAACGCAGCCCAAATTATTGCAGCATCATTAAATTGGATATTATTTGCTGGTCCGATTATAGAATAACAATTTGAAATTGGCATTACTTTTTCTGCTAAATGTCGATTTGTCGCAGAGCAAGCTGAAAGGAATAATCTTTTTTTATACAAATAAACTTCCGTTAGCTTTCCAAACTCTTCATGCGTGATTTCATCTAAAGTAAGAGCTAAAGTATTTTTATCACCGTGGCAGGAGATGTGCAAATATCTATAGGTCGAATCATAAAATTTGTCAAGTACAACTTTAAGTTCATTCTTGGTTCTTATATAATAATACTTTGTTTCTATCCCACCAAGTCTTAAAATGTGGGAAAGAAATTTGCCTTCAAATCTTTCCTTTTTTTCATCATCAAAAGTCAAACTCTCTATTATAAAGATACTTGGTTTAGTCATAGATTATTCAGTTAATGTTGCACAACGGATTGGCGGTATGTTTTTGTTGCCGGTTTCGAAGCTCAAATCTGTCAAGTTACACGAAAGTTTTTTAGATGCAGAAACGCTGAAACTCGCACTGTCTCGGCAATAAAATATACCGCCTGTTGGCTGCTGGGCTTCATTCATTCTAAGAGTTTTTTTATTCTAGCCTTTATATTTTCGTATGTAGTGTTCAAGCTTTGTTTGGCAATAGCTGTAAGCAATGCGGTATGTGCCATTGCATCTCGGATAGGCTTATATGTCTTCGCATCTCGTATAATTGCTGCTTCCTTGTTTCTATCACTGGGTCTGTCTGCCGTAATAGCTAATTCATCCATAGAAAGATACAATAAGTCCTCGTTGTTTTGTCTGATTTCAAAACTCACATTACCGATATTTCTTGCTTCGTTTTCTCTTCTTTTATAATCAGCCAAATCATTAGTAAGATGTGAATAGTCTTTGTTCTTATGCTTTATGAATTTTCGCAGTAAATTCTCTGAAACAAAACACTCTGCGTAAGAAGATAGATTGAACTGAGCATCATCACCCAAAGATTTTACCCAGTCATCTACTATACTTCTATTTTCTGAACCACTTGGTGGTACAAATTCATCAGCAACTGCATTAAATAGTTCCTTTGATTTTCTTTCCTTCCGGGTCTTTCTCGTATTATCAGGGTCTCCATCTTGATTCAGGAGATCTCTCCAAATATCCCAATCAGTCATTATTGCACGAACGATTCTTTCCAACTCTGTTAACATTCCTTTAAACATCGGGTCATCTGAAATTACACCTTCTCGACTTGTTGTGAACCTATCATCCTTATCATTCAAATTATTGTAGTGTATTTGTCCATATAAATAAGATTCCACGTGCCTCGTTGTCCTTATATGTTTCATTAAATCCTTTTCTCGTAATCTGCCGTTTACATAAAGGTCAATAGTTACAGTTTCTGTTGTTTGTTTTATTTTTAAAAATGAAGGCTTTTCTACAGATGCAATGAAGCCAGTCAGTGGCAACGATGATGCAATTTTTTTATACTGTTTTATATGTTCACTTGTAGCCGATATCTTTTCTCTCAGATAAGGGTCTTCCATTGAGTTTATCTGCCAAACAAATTGAGTGCTAAGTGAAAGATCATTGAGCTCATTTAATGTAATTGGGTCATCATTAAGATAAATAATAAATGAGTTGTCAATAAGTGAGAAACGAAAAAAAAGAGCTACTAATTTTCTAATATATTCTATTCGATTGCGAATTCCATCGTTAATATCTTCAAAGTAAATTATCGTTCCGTTTTGCATACCCTCCTTTTTAGAATCAAAAACAGACAAGTCAACATCTTCAAGAGGATATTGTTGAGGGTTTAAATCGTCAGTTATTGCATCATCAAGGTTTCTGTTGTCAATGACACCACCAACAAACTCTGTATTTAGAGTTTTTGTAGCAATATGAATTCGCTTTGCACACGATAATAGTGCAAGTTTTCCAATCCCCTTCCGACCAATGAACGGTCGGTTATTCGCGGTCTTTTCAACTCCATCTTTACGCTTTGTATAGCCAATTTTCAAGAATTTATTTTGAAAATCGTCTGTAGTCATCCCATCTCCATCATCTTTTATTATGAGATAATTTTTATCCCTGTCAATATAAATACGGACCTCTTTTGCATCAGCATCCCAAGAATTTGAAATAGCTTCTCCAAGAACAGTGATAAAGTTTCTGTAAAGATTCCGTCCTAAATGATTTAGGACACTCAACGAAATATTAAATGTAAACTTATCCATTGCCATTTTCTTTTATATGTTTTACAATACTTTTCCCGATAGCTAAACCGAGATTTACAGGGACTGCATTTCCTATATGTGTTCCAATTTGTGTAAGCAAAACATCGTTACCCTTGGCAACAAACTTATACTTCGCAGGAAAACTCTGAAGAATTGAAGCTTCTCTGATTGTTAATGCTCTATCTTGCTCTGGATGCCCAAAACGCCCAGTTCCATAGTTATAAAACTGAGTTGTAATAGTTGGTGCGGGTTCATCCCAAGACATTCTCCCATATACCGCTTTATAGGTTTTTCCTGTTTCTTTCTTATGGCAATCCAACCAAAGACTTTTATCCCAATCTTCCCAAGTTCCATTTGGAATTGATGATTTTATTCTTTTAAGATTAATATCTGTTAGTTTGGTTGTAAAATGAAGAACATCAGACTTGCTTCTTTCTCCATTTTCGATTGGCTCTAAATGACCAATAGCTGCACGAACAGTTTTGTAATTATCCTTCTTATGCGTTGGTTGTATGAGCTCAATTGTTCCAAGTTTTGAAGCTAAAAGTACAAGTCTTCTTCTTTTTTGAGGGATACCATAATCAGGGCAATAAACGTTTTTGTACTTGACCTTATATCCATTATTTTCTAGTTGAAATACAAAGTCCTTAAAAATTTGTTTGTTTGATAAATTGGGTACATTCTCCATCGAAATAATATCGGGAGTTGATTCTTTTATTAATCTAATGAATTCATTTAACAAATTCCATTTATCGCCTTGCTCCTTCTCTTTTAATTTGTTGGCATGAGATGAAAAGGGTTGGCAAGGAGCACAGCCAACCAAGAGTTTTACTTCACCATCTTTCCAGTATTCTTTAATTTGTTGTCCAGTTACTTCGGTAATGTCGGCACCAATAAACTTTGCATTATTATTTACTTCATAAGCATATTTACAACTTGTATCTAAGTCTATTCCCGCCCTAATGGTAATGCCTGATTTTTTTAAGCCGTGAGTTAGTCCACCTACACCACAAAACAAGTCAACCCCTGAAACAGTTGGAATTATCATTTTTTTATTCTGTTTTTTTTGTGCTGTTGGTCTTATTTTCATATTCATTTTTTTACAAATATACTAATGTGTCTGGTTTCTTAGCCTTGCAGCCAACTCCGTTATAGGTATGACAAAATCATACCTATCCACCCAAATCCGGGTGTATATGTATGACACCTTTCATATTTTAACCTTACTGCCATGCCGTAAAATTAAAACATTTTCAATCGCTGTTAATAATTATTTTTCAGAAATATTCTCTTCCGGGTTGTTTCACTGTTTGCTTTCATTTGCATGGTTGTTTTCCCCCACCTTCCTCCTCACCACATAAGCCGGCCGCTTTTTGCTTTCCATAAAGTTTTTGCCTGTGTATTCGCCAAGTATGCCGAGAACGATGAGCTGGATGCCGCCGATAAAAAGCACGCTGGCGGTGGTGGATGCCCAGCCGGCAACGGCTTTGTCGGTAAAGGCGTAGATGTAAAGCACGTAAAGGCCATACAGAAAGGCCAGCCCGGCAATAAGGGTTCCCAGTACCAGCGATAACTGCAAAGGCCGTATGCTGAAAGAAGTGATGCCCGCCAGGGCAAAACGGATCATTTTGCGGGTAGAATACTTGGTTTTGCCTGCAAAGCGTTCATTGGGCGTGTATTCAACAAAGGTCTGGCGGAAACCTGCCCAGGAAACCAGGCCGCGGAGGTAGAGGTAATTTTCGCGGCATTCTTTCAAAACCTCCACTACGGCGCGGTCTAACAGGCGAAAATCGGCGGCGCCGGGATGCACCTCCACCGACGAAAGTTTTTTGGCAATCCAATAAAACAGCCTTGCGGTGAGGCGCTTGAAAAAGGAAGTTTTTGCCGTGTCGTTGCGGATGGTGTACACCACTTCATGGCCCTCCTGCCATTTTTTTATCAATTCGGGAATGAGCCGGGGCGGGTGTTGCAGGTCGGCGTCGAGGCTGATCACGCAATCGCCGGTGGCGTGGTCCAGTCCGGCCTTGAGGGCAAACTGGTGGCCGAAGTTCCTGGAAAGCTCAATCAGCTTTACCCGTTTGTCTTTTGCAGCCAGCGCTTCTATGGTGCTGACCGTTTGGTCGTGGCTGCCGTCGTCAACAAACAAGATTTCGTAAACAGAATATGCTGCAAGCACATCGGTTAACTGCCTGTAAAGTTCTGATATCCCGCTTTCTTCGTTGTAGCAGGGCACCACAACCGAAACGCTGAAACCTGCAACTGGATGATTGTTCATACCTGAATATACTTTGATGAAAAGAGGTGTAAATATAATGCAATTGTATTAATCGTAACTTTGCAATGATACATTCCTGCAAGGTTTATTGTAAAGGGTTTACATGATCCGCAAAAAACTCATCATAAAAAACATGAACTGCCACTGCTGCAGCAAGCTCCTGAAGAGGATACTTGAGGATGCCGGGGTGGAAATTCTTGCAATATTGCCTACAGGAGTGGAGTTTAGGTTTGATCCGGGAAAGATTGCCTGCAACACGGTTGTGGCACTGATTGAACAGGAAGGATTTGAACTGGCCATTGACAAGGAAGACCAATTAGTTGAAAAAATAAAACGCGCTGTAATTGATTTGGTTCATCACAGCACCTTCAATGCCATGGTTCGCAACAGCGATTATCTGGTTGAAAAGTTCAATCTTTCGTATCAGCATATTTCAAGCATGTTTTCAAAGCACGAGCACATTACGCTTGAGAAATTCATTATACGCCAGAAGATTGAGAAAGTGAAGGAACTGATTCAGCAAGGCGATCTTACACTCAGCGAAATTGCTTACATGATGGGCTACAGCAGTGTGCAGTACCTCTCTACCCAGTTTAAGGCGGTTACCGGTGTTTCGGTAAGCGATTACAAAAAATCCATCAGCTTCTGACAGGGATGAACAATATAAAGGCATTTTAAATTCTTTTCATTTGTAAGCGAAGACATCTTCAGCCATTCATAAACATTCGCTTCCAAACCACTAAAGAAAAATACAAATAGAACTTTTTGTTCTGCTGTAGTCAGGTTTGTTCACTATATTAGCAATTTTCTGGATGGTGCTTTCGGCTGAACAAAAGTACCAATTTTCGCCAGGCCTACCTCGAGAGGAACGATTCGGAGTGCTGGATTGGGTCTCTTGTTACGACAAAATGACAAGCAATTTTTAACAAACTTTTTGCCTTGATCCCGAATCGCTTTGCTTTCGGGACAGATTCCAAAAGTTACAAAAAGATCAAGGCTGTATAAAAATCCCTTGAATTCTACGTCGGGTTTTTTATAAGGCCGTAGGTGCTCTTCGCTAACATTTTCTAATCAGTAACCCCATTTTCTCATTTAGTATAATCTTGCTTAGAAGGGTGGGCAGGCCAGCCTGAACAGCGGGCCGGCGGGGGGTGTGAATTGAAAAATGCCTGGAAATTCAGCAAAGGCAACAAAGATTGTTTGGGAAAAACAAAGCTGATTATATCATTCCCTATGGAATACAAACGTTTGATCAGCTTTGTTTTAACCATTACTTTGCTAGAATTTCCGGCATTTTTCAAGAGCGCGGGGGAAGCTTTGTTCAGGCAGGTATTTTTGGTACTTTTGTTACGACAAAAGTACAATCGGATTTCCAACAAACTTTTTGACTTAACCCCGAATCGCTTTGCCGCGTGCTTTTATCATCCTGTAAACATAAACCAGCCCACTGGTTGATACTGTAATAGCAAAAAACCAAATCAGTATGGCCATGCCGTTTTGGGTTTTATAAACCGCAGTGCCGATATTACCTATGAGCAACCATTGGAAAACATAAAAATTTGTGACATATCGCCCTACCCAGCGCAGGTATCGTACTGCCGCTGCGCTTATGTATTTCATTGTTGTTAAATGAATTACAATTATCCAAAACAGGATCAGCAACAAAACCCACAGGAAAAACAAAAGGGAATGGTTGTAATAAAGTTCCGGCGACGAAGCTGTTCGGAAGCCCCATGAAAAAGAAAGTGCCAGGATGACGAAGAGGCTTGAGGCGGCATACAGCATTCCTTTTCCTGAAAAGCCTGAGAATTGATATTTTTCATTTATCCAATAAAAAGCAAATCCGGCCAGAGGATAGGCCGCCCATGGAAAAACCGGAAAATACGACCAGGGCTGCCCTCCTATAAAAAAGGCCAGCATGTATTTCATAAAATTCAGATCACCAGGGCAAAAGGGCATAAAACTGCCGGCTGATGCAAACAGCAGCGCCAACACAACAAAGGGGAAACCCCGGTTTCTGAACACGGTTTTCAGAACCCCGAGCAGGATCATGCTGAAACCCGCCAGAAACAAAATATCCACACCAAAAACGTAAGGCCAGGGATTCACTGAAATTGCCCCGCTTGCGATTTTCAGCAGTAAATGCAGATTCATCCCGATATTCAGTAGCAAGCCCCATAGTAAAAGCTTAAAACCCCTGGTAATAATATTTGCAGGATCGTTTGAGGACCGGGCAATGAAATAACCCATCACAACCATAAACAGTGCTGCACCAGGGGGACCGGCAATGAAAACAAGCCAATGCCAGATTTTATCATTGTAAATATCCGGAGTGGCAAAAACCTCAAAAAGGTGTACAAGTATCATCCTGACCACTGCGATGCCTTTAAGGATATCGGGCAATGCGATGCGGCTACCGGATTTATTTTCTGTGTTCATAAACCATTTCGCTTGTCGGGCATCAAATAAGCTTGCAAACATATGACAAAGAGGCTGAATCTGGCCTGAATCTTAAAATCTTGAACGATTTGACGAAAATATTATACACTTTTGACAAGCATTAAGGGTTAATATTGCAGCTTGAAAAAACAAATAACATTTACGATGAAACAATGCGTTCTAATCATAGCAATCATGGCCCAATCGCTTTTCATAGCCGGTCAAATCACGCTTGAAAGCACTTACAATCACTCAGGTACCTATACCAACCTCGCACAGTCGGGTCATAAATTTTACGTGATGGATGTGGCGGCTAATCAATGCCGGATCTACAACAGCAACCACACCTTATGGAAGACCATCAACCTTGCGGTGCCGGACAACAACTATCTGTACGACATCCGGTATGTTTCGGAAAACCTGTTTACTACCGATAATGGTTTGTGCCTGGCATATATTTACTACAATTATAATTCCACGAATCAGTATTATTCTTATACGGCCAAAGTAATCAGGGAAAATGGCACAGAACTGCTGAGTATTCCGGGATGCCAGTACATGTATGTCCATAACATTGGTGCTGCAGGAACCAAACTTGTGGCTTACAGTTACAATTATTCTGTTTCGCCTTACACCATCCAAACCCTGGTTTACAACCTGCCCGGACAAATGGCTTCAGGCATCAATAGCAACACGCTCAATGAAGAAGCATCGGTAAACGTTTTTCCGAACCCGGCCAATGATTTTATCATCATTTATTATGAATTGCCCGATGCGGTCGGCAATGCGGAAATGCTAATTCATGACAGCGGGGGGAATTTTCTTCGTAAATTTGATCTCGCGAACCAATCAGAAAGCTTCATGCTTTCAACGGGCTCATTTCCAAAAGGGTTTTATTTATATACGATTAGTTCCGGAAGTCGTTTGATTAAATCAGGGAAATTCATTGTGCAATAATTTCAGGATCATGAAAATTAAAAACAATATTGCCGTTAGCGCCTCAGGCCTGGTGTACAACCCCGACACCGGCGAATCCTTTACTGTGAACCCCATGGGCGCGGAAATCATCGGCTACCTGAAAGAGGGGGAAGGGCAAAAGGCCATTGAAAGCAAGGTGCTGGAAAAGTACAATATTGAGCGGTCGTCGTTTGAAAAAGATTTTGAGGACTTTACGGCTTTGCTTCAAAGCTATTCGCTGGTTGAGGATGAATAAAAAAAGGAAACTTACCATAGCTGTTTCGGGCCTGAACGCCATTGACAGCCCCGGGCCGGGCATTGCTGTGATCCGGGGGCTGAAAGAGGCGCAGTCGTTCGACTGCCGCATCATTGGCCTGGCCTATGAATCCCTTGAACCCGGAATTTTTATGCACGACCTGGTTGACAAAACCTACCAGATACCATACCCTTCATCAGGAACCGAAAGCATCATGGAAAGGCTTGAATACATTCATGAAAAGGAAAAGCTGGATGTGATTATCCCCAACTTTGATGCGGAGCTATACCCCTTCATCAGGCTGGAGAAAAGGATGAAAGAGATGGGCATTGCCTCCTTTCTTCCAACCATGAAGCAGTTTGAGGAACGCCTGAAGGTGAACCTGGATGAATTTGGCAAAACCTATGGCATCAGGGTTCCCAAAGGAAAGGTTTACCACGATCTGGCTTCGCTGCAAAGCCTGGGGAAGGATTTTCAATACCCGGTGCTGGTAAAGGGCAAATACTACGATGCCTACATTGCCTATAATATTGATCAGGTAAAAAGCTATTTTCACAAGATCACGGCCAAATGGGGGACGCCTGTTGTTTTGCAGGAGTTCGTTCACGGAACCGAGTTCAATGTTACCGGTTTGGGCGATGGCGAGGGCAACACCATTGCCGCCGTTCCCATGCGCAAGCAATACATTACCGACAAGGGCAAGGCATGGGGCGGGGTTTCCATTTCGGACCGCAAAATACTGGAGCTCACCAGAAGCTTTATCAGCCAGACCAAATGGCGGGGCGCTTTTGAACTGGAACTGATGAAAGACAAGCACAATGATTTTTACCTGCTTGAAATTAATCCCCGTATGCCGGCATGGATTTATCTTGCAGTAGGTGTGGGCCAGAATATTCCGGAAGCTTTGGTAAAACTGGCTCTGGGCGAAAAACCCCTAACCTTTAGCGAATACAAAACAGGCAAGATGTTTGTACGATATTCCTGGGATATGATTGTGGATATTGAAGAGTTTCAGCAAATTTCAACGCATGGAGAACTCTGATGATTGTAGATTTCAGATTTACGATTTTAGATATAATGGAAAGCGGACTTTGTGCGCCGAGGCGTATGACGCGGATTTGACTGATTTTCACGGATAGTTTTATGAATCTTGTATATGGGAATATTGGATTTTGAATCAGTAGTGTCCGACTTAAAATAAAAATATTTCAAAATGAGTTTGAGACTCCTCTCCGCCGCGGCGGAGAGGAATCTCCTTGAAGTTTACCGGAATTTTGAATTTGGAATCTTGAACCCGGCACTTCGACAAGCTCAGTGACCGGAACTTTGAACCTTGAACTTCGAACCTTGAACAAAATACAGCAATGACAAAACAACGATATGAACGGCCGGTGATTAAACGCCTGGAAACAGAAATGCCCAACAAATTCGGTTCGCGCCTGGAGCGCACACCCAAAACCCATATTGACGGCGTGGCGGTGAAAGAACTGATCGGCGCCCACGGTTCGCCGCTGTTTGTGATCTCGGAGAAAACAATCCGCAGCAATTACAAAAGGGCAAAGAAAGCATTTACCATGCGCTATCCCAAGGTGCAGTTTGCGTGGTCGTATAAAACCAACTATCTCGATGCCGTTTGCAGCATCTACCATCAGGAAGGTTCGTGGGCCGAAGTGGTTTCAGGCTTTGAATACGATAAAGCCATACAAAATGGTGTGAACCCCGGTAAGATTATCTTCAACGGGCCGGATAAAACCGTGGAGGATCTTACAAAAGCCATTGCCAACGATTCCCTGATCCATATTGACCATCTGGATGAGCTTTACACGATTACAGAGTTAACGGAAAAACTTCACAAGCGACCGCGGGTGGCCATCCGCATTAACATGGATACAGGCGTTTATCCCATCTGGGACCGCTTCGGCTTCAATTATGAAAACGGGCAGGCCTGGGATGCTTTGAACAAAATCATGGCTTCGGGCAAGATGGATCTGGTGGGCCTGCATTGCCATATCGGAACCTATATGCTGAGCGCCAGGGCTTATGGCATTGCAGCATCCAAACTGGCCGACCTGGCGCTGGGACTGAAACGCCGATACAACCACGATGTGAAATACATTGACCTGGGTGGAGGGTTTCCCTCGCGCAACACACTGAAAGGTTCCTACCTGCCTGGCGCTGATACGGTTCCGGGCTTCGACGATTTTGCCGAAGAAATCACTTCGGCCCTGCTCAATGCTGAATTTCCGCCCGACAACCTGCCGCTGCTGATCCTCGAAACAGGCCGCGCCCTGGTGGATGATGCTGCATTTTTGCTGGGAACAGTGATCTCGAACAAGCGCTCATCAACCGGAAAGCGAATTACCATTGTGGATGTGGGCGTGAATATCCTGTTCACCTCTTTCTGGTACGACCACAAAGTAACGCCTGCACAGGAGTTTTCGCAATACACCGAAGACACCACCGTTTACGGGCCTTTGTGCATGAATATTGATGTGATCCGTGAGAGCGCTTCGCTGCCGCTGCTGAACAAAGGCGATCATTTTGTGATCCATCACGTGGGCGCTTACAACATGACGCAATGGATGCAGTTTATCAACCTCAGGCCAAAAGTGGTTCTGATTGACGGACAGGAACAGGTGCATGTGGTGCGCGAAAACGAAACCCTGGAAGTATTTAAATCGCTTGAAAAAGTTCCGGAGCATCTGAAAAAGTTTGATCTTTGAAGTGGGAAGCTGGAAGACCGAAGTCGGAAGTCCGAAGTTAGAAGTTTGCGGCTGTTAGTTACTTTCGTTGTGAGCAATGAGACCAACTGCCGCTGCCATTTGCCAACTGCCACTGCCAACTGCTACTGCCAACTGCTACTGCCAACTGCCAACTATTTACTGAATTCGCATGATAAACAAAACCGAAAAATCCCTTATCCTCTTCATTGAAGGCGTGCTGTTTAGCTACAGCCAGGTGTTTTTTTCGAAACAAAAGATTTTTGCGTTTATTCTGCTGGCTGTGACTTTTTTCGACTGGATTGCCGGAATGAGCGGACTGATCGCCGTGCTGGTCTCAAACATCGCTGCCCTCCTTCTCGGTTTCCGGAAAACCAATGTTTCGCAGGGGCTTTATGGATTCAACAGCCTGCTGGTAGGGCTGGGACTCGGCATGCTTTACCAGCCTGATGCTGCTTTTTTCTTTGTGCTGGTGTTTGCTTCCCTGCTCAGCCTGTTCCTCAGCATCTGGCTGGAAGCATTTTTTGGAAAATACGGCCTGCCATACCTGAGCTGGCCATTTCTCTTCGGTTTGTGGATGGTAACGCTTGCCTCAAGGCAGTTTGCGGCATTAGACATGAGCGAAAGGGGTGTGTTTCTGCTGAATGAAATGTATCATTATGGCGGAATGAAAATGGTGAAACTCTACCTTTGGGCCGGAGGACTTGAAATCCATGAGTCAATCAGGATTTATTTCCGATCGCTGGCCGCTATCTTTTTCCAGTATCATCTGCTGGCAGGCCTGCTGGTGGCCATCGGCTTACTGATTTATTCAAGGATTGCATTTTTGCTTTCGGTAATCGGGTTTTTCTCCGCTTACTATTTCTACATCCTGTTTGGCGCCAACCTCGCCGACCTGAGCTACGGCTACATCGGTTTCAATTTCATACTTACAGCCATCGCCATTGGCGGTTTCTTTATTGTGCCGTCGAAACATTCGTTTCTCTGGGTGATTTTGCTCACACCCATCATTTCTTTTGTAATTACTTCCACCGGCGCTTTTTTCAACCTGCTGAACCTGTCAATCTATTCCCTGGCATTTAACATAGTGGTGGTAATGTTTTTGTATGTCCTCAAATTCAGGGAACGAAACCTTTACAAGCCAGAACTGGTGGTGGTGCAGCATTTCTCGCCCGAGCGCAACCTTTATTCCCAGCAGAATTACAAATCGAGGTTTGATGTAAGCGCCCTTATTGAACTTACACTGCCTTTCATGGGCGAATGGAAAGTTACCCAGGCCCACAACGGCGAACACACCCACCGCGATGACTGGCGCCATGCCTGGGACTTTGAGATATTCGACGACGAGGGCAATCATTTCGTCAACAGCGGGTTTGACCCGAAAGACTATTACTGTTTCGGAAAACCTGTTCTCGCCCCTGCCGATGGGCTGGTGCAGGAAATCCAGGATGGGATCCCCGACAATCCTATCGGTGAAATGAACCTGGGCAACAACTGGGGCAATACCATTGTGATCAAACATGCCGAAAACCTTTACACAAAACTCTCGCACCTGAAAATCGGAAGCATTAAGGTTCACAAAGGCGTTTATGTGAAGCGGGGCGAAATCATTGCCCTGTGCGGAAACTCAGGCCGCTCTGCGGTTCCACACCTGCATTTTCAGGTGCAATCCGATCCTTTCATCGGCTCAAAAACAAAAGATTACCCCTTTGCCAGTTATCTTGTTCATGCAGAAGGCAGTTTTGAACTGAAAATCTTTGACCGGCCTGTGAAGGGGCAGGCCCTGAGCAATGTGGTGAAAAATGAATCTTTGCTCAAGGCATTTAATCTTGTGCCCGGACAGAAAATCAGTTTTGAAGTGATGAGGAATGGTTCCGGACCACAAAAAGCAGAATGGGATGTGGGATCCGATATGTACAACAACACTTATCTTGAATGCCGCGCCACCGAGGCCCGGGCGTATTTCCGAAACAACGGAGGCCTGTTTTATTTCATGGATTTTGCCGGCGACAAGGATTCCCTGCTGTATTATTTTTACCTTGGCGCATACAAGGTGCTGCTTGGTTATTATGAAAAACTTCAGGTAAAAGATACATATCCGCTTAAAGCTTTCAGAAACCGGCTTTTGCAGTTTATTCAGGATTTCATCGCCCCGTTTTATATTTTCATGGCGGCTGATTACAGGCTTCAGTATCAAAGCCTGGAAGACAATCTGACTACCAGCAGCATACATCTTTCGTCAGAGGCCGGATTAAGGATAGCAGGAAAGACCCTGGAAACCTGTAAGTTTGATATGGTGATTGACAGCGGAAGGATAGCAAAGTTTGAAGCACGCAACAACAATCTGATAATCAGCGCAAAGGAGATCGCATCTTGAGAACTTCAATGTTGCCGGAGTGGAGCAATCGTTTTGTGGTCAGGATCACCATGCGGGCGTTCTTTGCCCTGATCGCCTCAGCCGTGATTTTACCGGTTTCTGCCCAGGAAAAAATGAGTTTTCGTGTGGCTGACAGCCTCAGCTATCATCATTACGAAAGCGGAAACTGGAATGAACTGGTTCGCACGGGTAACGAAGCCATCCGGCAGGGACATGACTATTATTACCTCCGCATGCGAACCGGAATTGCGTATTATATGCTTGGCCACTTTCGCGCCGCCGCCACTCATTTCGGGAAGGCCCTGGATTTTAACCATGCAGACAGAACCGCCATTGAATATCTTCAGAGCAGTTATTTGCTGGGAGGCATGAACGCCGAGGCGGCATACCTGAACAAGCGGTTTCCGGGGATCATTGAAAGCCCGGGATTAAGCAGCAAGGTTTTCAGCAATCTGTTTCTGTTGAGCGGAATATCGCTTTCCGGCAGTGAGGGCAAATTGCAGGGGTTGAATATAGCCGGCAAAGAAGGCATTTATGGAGAAGTTAATCTGAGCGGCGATATGCTGATCAATCAGGCAGGCTTTAATTATTCGCCACAGCCGCACTGGCTCTGGTATGCCGGTTATTCAAATATCCGCCTGGAAAGATATCAGCGCATTGTGGCTGGCGGAATGGATACGGTAAACCATACATACACGCTCAAACAACATGCTTTTTATGCCAATTTCCCGATCCGCCCGGCAACAGGCTGGCAAATCATTCCCGCCCTACACCTGATGCTGATCAGGGACAACGCAATTTTAATGCATTTCGATAACGTAGCGCAGGAATACATGCAACAAACCGGAGCAGCACCTTCGCTGCATTATGTTTTCTCGTGCAAAATCCTGAAAGAAATGCCCTATCTGAGCCTGGGCCCGGCGTTTGGGTATTCGCGCCTGAATGAAAACGAACAACTGCAGTTAAGCTTTGATATGAATGTATATCCGTTTGCAAACCTGAACCTGTATACATTCTCGGGCTTCGTAACCACTTATGAGAATGGCCGGCTTTACCCTCATTTCAAACAGGTTATAGGAGGGCGTGTTACAAATTGGCTCTGGCTGCAGGGAGGTTTTCAGGGCGGGGAAATTAGAAATGCACACCATGAAAATGGCTTGCTGGTTTTTAATATGGCCGGCCGGATACGCACGCGCTCATCAGCCACGGTTTATATTCCGGGTGGTGAAAAATTTAACTTCAGCCTGGAATACAACTTTATTCAACAACAGGACGATTATTTGGAATATACTGATAATGTTAATTATACCCTGAATCCGGTTCAATACAACAATCACCAAATATTGGGAGGAATAAAATGGAAACTTTAATGAAAAACCTGCTTGTTTGCCTGGCTGTTATCTGTGTGGCATCAGAGCAAGCGGCTGCACAAAACAACAAAGCGCTGCAGGAAGCATTTGCCGCCAGCTACAAGGCCGAAACATCGGGCGAATACACCCGTGCTATTGACATACTGCGTAAGGCTTACAATGAAAACTCTTACGAGCTTAACCTCCGCCTGGGATGGCTGAGCTATAACAACGGTGCTTTTACCGAGTCTGCTGCATATTACAGCAAAGCAATTAATCTGATGCCCCTCAGCATCGAGGCCCGCCTGGGTTTCGCCTTGCCTGCATCGGCAATGGGCAACTGGAATCAGGTTGTGACCCGGTACCAGGAAATCCTGAAGATTGACCCCAACCATTACCTGACCAATTACCGCATGGGAATGATTTACTACAGCCGTGCGGAGTATCAGAATGCATTCAACCATTTTGAACGAATCGCCAATATGTATCCATTTGATTACGATGCGGTGATTATGTTTGCATGGGCAAACTTCCGGCTTGGCAAAACGCGGGAGGCATCAGCACTTTTCAACAAAGCTTTATTGATCCGTCCGGAAGATGCTTCGGCATTGGAGGGTTTGGGAATGATGAAGTAAAATTTGATTGCGCCGAAACCGAAGATTGTGTTTATTTGCTGTTCTTCCATCAAAAAATGACACAAACATATCAAATACTCAATTATCTTACACTGAACAAAAACAGGTTCAGGCAGGAATATCATATCGTAAGGATTGTTGTGTTTGGTTACTTTGCCAGATTCAATCACAGACTATCTATGCCTGAAATTGATTGGTTCCGCATCACCTTCAGGATTTGGATGCTAAACTCAATGGACTGACCGAACAATAAAATCCTATCCTTTTCAAATTATGTAAGGTTTTCTCGTTTTCACTAATCTGTATCTTTGCACCGGCGATGGAGTTCGCCTTTAACCGCCGCCAATGGCTGATGACTCCTGGTGTTTATAAACATGAAAATAATATGATCAAGAGTCTTTTAATTATCGGAATAGGCGGTTTTTTTGGCAGTATTGGCCGCTATTTATTTGCCCATTGGATTTATCGCTGGTTCGAACCGGTATTCCCCTTAAGCACATTGGTGGTAAACATTCTCGGTTCACTTTTGATAGGGATTATCTACAGCCTGAGTGAGAAAGGGGCGCTGATGCCGGCTGAATGGCGCATTTTTCTCACTGTAGGATTGCTTGGCGGTTTTACTACATTTTCAACCTTTACTTTTGAGATGGTTGTGATGCTGCGCGACGGGCAATACTTCAATGTTTTCTCCTATGCTTTGCTGAGTGTTTTTGCAAGCCTGGCCGCCTGCTTTTTTGGAATGTTTCTGATCCGCTCACTTTAAAAACCAATTATTATGGAACTCAATGGTGAAGCCAAATTGCTGCGAATCTTCGTGGGTTCGCGCGATAAAATGGGAAGCACGCCTCTTTATGAGGTCATTGTACTTGCCGCGAAAAAGTATGGCATTGCCGGTGCAACTGTGCTACGCGGTGTAATGGGGTATGGCGCCAACAGCTTTGTGCATACGGCAAAGATCCTGGCTTTATCGGAAGATTTGCCTATGGTAATCGAAATGGTGGATGAAGCAACAAAGATTGATGGATTTATTAAACAGGTAGAAAAGTTCTTTGATCATCCCAAATATGGAGGATTGATCACAACAGAGAAAGTTCAGGTGCTGGTGTATAAAAAACACCAAGACTAATTTTCCAATAAATTCACATTTTACCTGGGCTATTTCAGGATTTTGACAAATAAAGGAGATTGGGTATCCAAACCAATTGCAACCAAATAAAAGCCTTTTGTCAGATCGGCAGTTTCAAGCGTAATTGTTCCTTCTGCGAACCTATAGCTGGAATTGATTTGCTGGCCAAGCTGGTTATAAACCTTCACTGAAATGTTGCCAGCTATTTGATCAGAAAACACAATCTGACAATAATCAACCACAGGGATCGGGAAAACTGTAACAGTAGGTTTGCTTATCTTCTCAATGATCCCGGACGGATCGCCCCAGATTGCCTCAACAAACTCCGGATGGTCGATAAAAGGGTTGCGGTTACCCTGAATATCGTACACCTCGTTGTTGCGGTTAATCTCCTTTTCGCTTACCGGATCCTGTTCATGCCATTCCATCATCATTGCCAGTGCCCAGGGTTTAAGCTGCGAACCCTCGGTTTGCGGGCTTCCCGGCCAGTTGCTGTCCTGGCCGAAATAGCGCACTGACATGTAGAAATAACTCCGGGCAAAGTCGCCCTTGTATTCATCAATGGGTTCGAACACAACACCTGTATAGCCGGCGGTGGTGTTGGCGCCAACTTTGCTTCCATTCTGCGAGGTCCATGTGGCATTGGAAACTTCGCCAAAGGGGAAATTGGCGCGGCGGTTGTTCACGTACCCATCTGTTGGGTAAATGTGAAACAGATCGGTGTGCATGGGTGGAACGCTTCCGCCAAACCAGCTTTGCGGCCAACTGTGCTCACGGTTGTAGCACTGCCCTTCGCCATTGTAATTGCCGCATTCGTGGCCCGCGTTGTACAAATAAACATATGGAGGTGTTCCGCCGGGAACATCGGAATACATGTCCCATACGCTCAGGTTGGGTTTGCGGTCGGTTGACTGGAAATGCCCATAAAGCGAGGCATAGGTCTGAGCCTGGTGATCCCTGATGATGTCATGCAGGGCTTGCTGCAACTCAGGGCCTGTAAGACCCAGCGCTTCATTATAATATCCTTGCGGTGGTTGTCCTGTAACATGAAAATGAAACAGGAAAATCAGGAACAGAAGGTTTGATATTTTCATTTTTTTACAAACTAAAAACCACAGCTTCCTCCTCTGCAACAACCACCTGAAGGCATGGGCTCGGGTTTAAACGATCCCTTTCCCGGATGAGGCTCCCTGTATTCATCACTCCGGGCCTTGCAGCAGGGACTTTCGCTTACATATTTTGAACACGGGCCGTAAACCGGGCTGTGGTATTCATATTTCTCGCCTTCGGCTTCGAAAATGTGCGAGCAGTTTGGGCATTTAAACTGAATTGGCATAGTGCTTTAAAATTGATTTATACTGAATAATCTATTAAGCGGTTCCTGACAATATTGCCAAACATTGAATTGCAAAAATATGTATTTTGCAGGCAAGTTGCTAAAATCAGTCTGTGTTTGTTTACAGGACAGCGATGCAAATTCCAGGCCATAAGCTTGCTAACCAACATATAATAAAGCAGGATGACTTGCCCGGAGAACACCGGACTATATCGTGTAAGTATTTAGGCAACTAGCTGTTCATCCATTTCTTGAAATCAGCCGAACGATCAATACTGACGATGGCGTCAAACTCATCATCAGCTTTTGGTGTAAGCTCAAGTTTTACCCGGCTTCGCGAATAAGCAACCATATTGGTAATAGCTCCCATATTCACCATATACTTACGGTTGATGCGGAAAAACTGCGATGGGTTAACGAGTGATTCAAGTTTGTCGAGCGTGTAATCCAACGGATAATTGTTGCCCTGAAAAGTACGCAGATAGCAAGATTTATCCATTACATAAAAATAGGCCACTTCAGTAACTTCCACTTTTTTAATCTTATCGCCTATCTGGATGAGAAAACGTTTTTTATATTCTGGCTGACGCCCCTGAAGTTGGGTCAGTAAAGCATCGAAGTCAATGCTAAATGCTGATTTCAGGTTGCGTAATTTATGAAGGCTTTCGGAGAGATCACTTTTGCGGATGGGTTTCAATAAATAAGCGATGCTGTTTACCTGGAATGCTTTAATGGCATAAAGGTCATATGCGGTTGTGAAAATAATGGGTGTTGAAACCGATACCTGCTCAAAAATGCTGAAGCTGATTCCATCAGAAAGTTGAATGTCAAGAAAAATAATATCAGCCTGGTATTGCATAAGCCATTTAACTGAATCTTTTACCGAATCCAGCTTGGCCAGAACCCTGATGGAGGGATCAATTTCTGCCAGTATGAGTTCAAGCCTGTCAGCAGCCAGGGCTTCGTCTTCAATGATCAGTGCGTTCATCGTTATCAATGTTTAAAAGCGGAAGTCTGACAATGTACTGATTATTAATCACCTGAAACAAAGGCACTCTTTCTGAAATTAAACTGTAGCGCTTTACCATGTTTTTTTGACCCAATCCTGTTGACCTACCCATCGAGATTTTAGGTTGGATATTATTGCTGACAATTAACCAGTTTTCATCATTTACGATGGTTATGTTCAATATATGGTTTTCATTCACAATATTGTGTTTGATTGCGTTTTCCAAAACTACCTGCAAAGATAGCGGAGGCATGTAAAATTGTAGCAGATCGGAAGGCAGGTTAATAGTGAAAATGAGGTTCTCGCCATATCGGATTTGCTGCAAAAAAACATAGGACCGGGCAAAGCCCAGCTCCTTTCCCAGGGTAACAACGGTTTTCTCGATGGTTTCCAGCACATATCTGTAGATTTGCGAAAATTCGTCAATAAATAACTGAGCCTTGGATATGTCCTTATTGATCAGGCTTGAGAGTACATTCAGGCTGTTGAAAAGAAAATGGGGATTTACCTGTTGCTTGAGAACCTCAAACTGGGACTGCAGGTTCTCCTTTTGAACCTGCAAAAGCTTCGTATTGGCTTCGGTGAGTTGATTGGTGCGTTCGGCCACTCGTTGCTCAAGGGTGTTGTTGATTTGTTCGAGTTCTTCTTTTGCCGCCAAAAGCCTCTGCTCTTGCTTCTTGCGTTCGGTAATGTCAATAATAATGCCTCTTCGCCCTACTACTTTATCATCGCGGATAATGGAGGAACCATAAATCAAAACCGGGCTGAATGAACCATCTGGCCGTTTGACAGTATACTCATTCGGACTGGAAAGCACAGCCTGATTCGATTTTTTTATATTTTCCTGAACACGCGGAACATCTTCACGCACCATGTAATCGAGGGCCGAAATTTTTTCCGTGGAGGCTTCTGGGAACTCAATGCCAAAGAACTCCTTGCCTGAATTGTTAAGAAACAGGATATTCCCTTCAATGTCCAGTTCAAAAATGGGTTGCGGGAGCAGATCCATCAGTTCCTTGAAGTTTCTTTCACTCTCTTCAGCAGCAAATTCGGCTTCTTTTCGCCGGGTTATATCAATGATGATCCCATCCAGGAATTCAAGCTCACCTTGCCGGTTATATATTCCTTTACCGTTTTCATTTACCCACACCGTGCTTCCATCATTGTGTATGATGCGGTATTCAAATTCATAATTTATTTTATTCTCAATGGCATTCTCAATGCTGTTTCTGCACAATGCTTGATCGTCAGGATGTATGATCGAAGCAAACGTGATTACGGGGTTTTCCAGAAATTCTGATGCATGATAACCGGAAATATCGAAAATCTTTTCGCTGATGTACTTCATATTGTATTGATCGTCAAGAAAACAGCGATAGGCCGCGCCGGCCAGGTTCGAAAGAATACTGTTCAATTGCGTGCGGCTTTCGTTGAGTTGTGCAGTGAGGATTTCGCGCTTTTTAATTTCTTCTTCCAAACTGCGGTTGAGCTGTTTCTCTTGCTCAATCATCTGGCGTGCGTACTCATTCTTTTCTTTCTCCATCTGCATGCTGGCTTCCATCCTTGCCGTATTTGCCGCTTCATTGATGAGTTCTTTTTGCAGACGGTCAGCGGCAAGTTTTGACCTGGCGCTGTCTTCAGAGTAGATCAGTGCTTCCAGGATCAGCATCAGGAAAAGGCTTAGCACAATCAGATAATAAGCATTGTTGAGCAGGGTTTGTAAATCGCTTTCTAAGTTAAAAAATAAGGTTGCAGGCAAGATAACAATAGGCGTTGCCAGTAATCCGCCAACCAGAGCGATCAAAAATTGCATAAAGAAACGCTTCAATGGATTGTCTTTCCAGGGTAGGATAATGTTTAGCTTCCTGATTACAGCAATTCCCGGATACGATAAAAAAGACCCGGCTACAAAAGTCAGTATTGTGCCCCTGAGTATTCGCATCAAAAACATATTGGGGTCAGAAAACAGGTCGCCCCTGAAAAAATACATCTGTGAGATAACGATCACCTGCATGCCGACAGACAGAAAAATGAGTGCTTTTACTATATTTCTAAAAAACAGCTTCGTACCTGTTGGTATTTCTTCCATGGTGGTTCAATATTTATAAATAGCAGACAAACTTAGTTATGAATCTTTAAATGCGTTGACGGATGGTAAAATATCTTTTCCCAAAATATTCATAAATCTTTCCGGCTCTTCAAACAAAGGGCCATGGGCAGAATTTTCAAAAATGTAAAACCTTTTCAAAGGTGCATTCAGGCGATTATAATAATTCTTTGACAAGCCAGCATTTACAGTTAAATCGTACTTTCCACACATGAAAAAAATGGGAATCTTTATTTCGGGATATGCGTCCGGGAAATTTGTGGTGAGTGTTTCTGTTTTCAGGTTGGTTTTAGGCAGAAATATCATTTTCGATTTCCAGATAATATATTTCTCCTTAAGCGTGTAGGCCCTGCAAGTCCAAACCGGCAAAAAGATATCCCTGAAAACCGACTTCATGCTTCGCATGGTTCCAATTCCCAACTCGTGCATAAGCTTATCGCGGATAACGGAGTTATAAAAAGAGATCAGATCCGACTCCGTTTCCAAATAATCAAACTTCTTTAATTCATTTGCTGATTTTTGGTCGTTAAGTTCATTAAGCCTTTGTATCATGAAATCGTAGGCAATTCTTTCCGATTCTCGCTGGTTGGTTATCTGCCCCATAGCAATATAGGCGTGAAAAAGTTCCGGCGACTTTGATATTGCGGGCAATGCAATGGTGGTTCCCCCTGACCATGCCATTATGAAAATCTTTTCCTTATCAAATCGTTTCCTTAGATAATTCGTTACCTCAATGGCATCGTCGGTAAGCTGTTCAAGGTTCATGGTTTCGATGAGGATCCCGGATGTATACGAGAGTCCTCCGCCACGCTGCTCCCAGTAGCAAACAGTAAAGAAATCTTCAAGCCCCGGATTGTATTTTTCAAAAAGGAAGTAATTGGGAAAGCCCGGCCCACCATGCACAAAGAGCAACACAGGATTTCCAGTGTCCTTGCTTCTGATGAACATCCCTTGTTTAACCCCACCTATCTGAACAAATATTTTCTCAGAGAAGCTTCGCTCAAGAATTTGTCCGTTTTGATCAATAAAACCATCGGGTTTGCCGGGACTAACTGAAGCCAGGTAAACCAGCAATACAATCAGCAATACCAAAAACGATAGAAGTGCATAAACAATCACCTTAACCCCCTTTTTTACTTTTGGTTGCATTTTTACTTTCTGTTTAGTTGTTTTAATTGCAGTTACAGGCACCCACCAAAAAGGCAATGTATATTGATGGCCCGCTCAATTGCCTGTTGTTAAAAAAGGAAAATGCTGATGAGGTAACAAAACGATAAGTTAAGCCTATATCTGCCTTCAGCAACCTACCTAAACCAATCTGGGAATACAGCGACGGTTCAAACACAGGAAATATTTTTACTTCACCCTTCGATTTTGGGTATTTCTCCTGAAAACCAGCACCACAACCTACCAACAGATTTGAGCCAAACCTGATCCTTTGTCCTTCGTGAAAAATGTAGCCAAACTCCAATCCGCCATAGCCAAACTTAAAGAACTGAAGCGTATCGCTTTTGCCTCTATTGATTTCAACCCCTTTGGGCATTCCCCAGCCTGCGCCACCAAAGGTGAATCGGTTATTAAACGTTGCCGAACCTCTGCCTCCGGTCATTATACCCAATTGATTGCCGACTCGGGTAAAAAGGGCTCCTGTTCCGCCATAAGCCAGGGAAGTCAGTTTGATCTTCTTTAAATAAACCCTTGCTGAAGAGTCTGAATAATGAATTGTGTAGTTGTCAGCTTTCAGGTTATTGAAGCACAATGTCTGCATCAAAACCACCAACATTGTGGTTATAACAATTTGTTTTTTCATTTCTCTTAATATCAATTATCTAGTAAAGCGAGGTTCGTTGCTTGTGACGCCTGGCAACCCTGATAGCATCGCGCCAGGTGTAATGCAGGCTGATTGCCCGTTGTTTACAGTTAATTACGCACAGGCGGCATAGTGTGCAGTCAAGCTCGGACGAACATGACGCTTTTTTATCCACCAACTGAATGATGCCCAAAGGACAGACTGCAGCACATTTTGCGCAACCACTGCAATTGTTATGATTGAAGGTGATCCTATCCCCTGAAAGTAATACAGTTGAACCATTTTGACCTATCAGGTATAAATTTGGCCCACCTTCGCGAATGGGCAATTTACTTTGAACCTGCAGGTAGTAATCAGGCATGCAATATTGCGGCATAGCTTTCTGAACAAAACGAACTGCCTTTTTCAAATCCTTTTCGTCAGGTTTTCCTCTGTGGCCGCCACCAATGATTACCCAAGGTCCTGTTTCATCATAGCCCCGAACCGAAAATTCGCCAATTACATTCTTATTTTTCAGGCAAAGAGCATCTTTAAGTGGTTGGTGATACTTCCCTAAAAATGGATTTCCCCGGCTCGAAAAGATGAAAACATCCTGTTGATCCAAATTTAGCTTTTCCAACACCTCGAAGAGTTTTGGATGGTGTTTCCCAAAGTATATGCCCGAACCCAGGCCAATGGTTTCATAGTTCTCCAGCTTCCTTGTCATGGCCTCATCGACTGTAATACAGGAGCAACCCAGGGTTTGAGCCATAACCCTTGCCAGTTTCAATGTGTTACCGTTGTAAATTGACTCGCAGATGATGATGCATTTATGGTTCATCATTTTGGTTTTTAATGGTGATGGCTTATGAAAGCCTATTCATTTTAGGAAATTATCGGTAGAAATAAATTTCGGACTTTCAATCCTCCCTGCCTTGCTAATACTATATACAGAATTGATAATAGCCCATCAATTACCCCGGTAAACCAGAATGTGGAAGGAAAATCATTTATAAAAAACATAAAGTAGTAAAGTACAATTACGTAGAAAAGCCTGCCGAAAATCAGGCAACCCACGTTAAATGTGTATCGCTTGATATTGAACGAGGATAGTATTTGCAGGTAGGCAAAGCATAGAAAGAAAGAACCTAAGAATATTGAATAAAATGGATCCATTGGCGGGTTATCAATTGTCCGGCCTGTACCAATTACAAAAATGTAAAGGAATCCGGCAATAATGTCCCATATACCGCCTAATGCAAAGGTTATGGCCAGGGGTTTTAGTGATTTGTTTTTCATTGCTTTAATGGTTTTGAACCCTAATCGAAGGTAATTAAGTGCAATTTTAATGAACCCATTCCATTTACGCTGCTATACTTCAATTTCCAATTGCCGGGCAGCGCATTAAACAACTCATTTACATTTAATACATTAGGTGCTAAAAAATGACCGAAGTATGCAGTCTCTCCTGTCGGATCAATTAGTTCTATTAGTATTCCTCCTTCGTTTACAACCACCTCACCGGTAAGTTTGATTTGGGCATTATTCTTATCCACACGCATGATTGTCAGCCCCTGGGAGCTCTTATTGAAAAGGGTATCGAAACCAAAGCGGTTGATGGATTCTTTGCGGCAGGCTGAAAACAGTAAGACAATTGCCAGGAATGTGCCAAAAATCAGGTTTTTCATTTCTGTGATTTTGATGTGATCAATCATCATAAACTCCATTTAAACACATAAAAATCAGCCGGAAAGACATAAAACGTTTCCTCCCGGCTGAATTCAGTTGTGCTAAAACCTTTTTATAATTCCAATCCTGGCAGAAACGTAACGATGTTCGAGCTGGTAGTTCACACTTTCGATATCGGTTTCACCAGCGAGGTAGTTGAATTTAATACCAGGTGCAAGGGTCCAGTTCTTTCCAAGACCTACCTCCACACCAAGTGCTGCCTGAAAACCCACACCGTGACCGGTATCGCTGATAATATCGCCGTTGCTGTTTTCGGTTTCGATATGGCTATACAGCATTCCAGCCCTTGCAAAGTATGAAACAGGCGTGTTTTTGTGAGGATACAAAAATTGTAATCCCAGGATGTAGCCAGTCTGTTCAAAATCTACATCCGCACCGGCAAATGATTCTTCTGCGTTGAAATGGCTGTAGCCCCAGCCCCCGTATACACTGGTGTAGGGCATAAACCGGTACTGCAAAATGGTTTCAAATCCCAAACCGGTATTCAGGCTGGCGCCGGCAAGTTCGTTGCTTACGAATGATACATCCCCGTTGAGTTCAATTCCAAAACGGTTTCCTTTTTCCTGTGCGAATGTGGCTCCCATTATCAGGAAGCAGATAGCGCTGATAAGCATGATTTTTGTTTTCATTGTTTTAATTTTAAAGGGTTAATAAAAAAATCATGCAGCAAAAGTAGAAGCAGTCAGTCTCCCCGGAAAAAAGAAGATGCCGGAAGCGTTGTTTAAGCCAGTGAAAGCGTAATTATACCTGCTGTAAGTGTTTGATTCCTGACTCCGAAACATCTGTTTCAAAAAAGAAAGGCAAGGCATACCGATGTTACATCACAAAGTATGCATAAAATACTTACACGGAATGTAACACTGAGAAGAATGCGCATTTAATAGATGATCATTTATTATTTATAAACCTAATCATCAATACTTCCACTTATTCGCCAGATACACCAGCGAAAGCATTACCGGAACCTCTACCAACACGCCTACCACGGTGACCAGTGCAGCGGGTGATTGCAAACCGAAAAGCGCAATAGCCACAGCAACAGCCAGTTCAAAAAAGTTGCTGGCGCCGATCATAGCCGCCGGAGCGCAAACATTGTGTTTAAGTTTCAGCCAGCGTCCGCCAAACCAGGCCAGGAAAAAGATAAAGTAGGTTTGGATCACAAGCGGAACCGCTGCAAGCAAAATAATAAGCGGATTGTTCAGGATATTTTGTCCCTGAAAAGCAAAAAGCAATACCAGCGTTACCAGCAAGGCAATGATGCTGACGGGTTTCAGCTTCGGTAAGAATGTGTTTTTGAACCATTCAGGGCCGCGGGAGCGGAGCAGTACCCTTTGTGTGATCACTCCTGCAACCAGCGGCACCACCACAAAAATGACCACACTGGCCACAAGGGTATCATAAGGGATGGTAACATCAGTGATTCCCAGCAACAAACCTACTATGGGAACGAAAGCAACAAGAATGATCAGGTCATTTACCGAAACCTGTACCAGGGTATAATTGGGATCGCCATTGGTGAGGTACGACCACACAAAAACCATGGCCGTGCATGGGGCAGCGCCCAGAATGATGGCGCCGGCAATGTATTCTCCGGCCAGTGCAGGATCAATCCATGCGGCGTACAATTTTGAGAAAAATATCCAGGCAAAGAAAGCCATTGTGAAAGGCTTGATAAGCCAGTTAATGATCAGCGTCCAAACTATTCCCTTTGGCTTTTTCCTGATTTGCCTGATGCTGGTAAAATCCACCTGCAGCATCATCGGGTAGATCATCAGCCAGATTAGCACGGCAACAGGAATATTGACTTTTGCTATTTCCAGGCTGCTGATCGCTTCAATGCTATCGCCGGCAAAATGGCCGATGGCAACCCCGGCCACAATTCCAAGACCAACCCAAACAGTCAGGTATTTCTCAAATAGCCCGATTGATTTCTTTTGATTGTCCTTCATTTTCGTCTTGTTCATTTTCGTTTTAAAGCCCTGTCCTGTTTCGATGCGCTCACAGTAATGGAAAACAATCCGGTATTTCCGCTTGTGAAACCGGCCATTTCATTTTCGCTCATATAAAGCCTTACGATCTCCTCCGGTATTTCAAGCTTTCGTTGTTTGTGAACCTGAATATTGCTGAAGCCTGCATTTTTAATCACATCCAGGTATTCCTGCATTTGCATGGCGCCCGATACGCAACCGGCATACATTTCGGCATCATGGCGCAGCTTTTCGGGCAGTTCGCCTGTGAGCACCACATCCGATACACAAAAATGCCCGCCGGGTTTAAGCACCCTCAGCATTTCGCCGAACGCCCTTTGTTTGTCGGGAACCAGGTTCAGCACGCAGTTTGAAAGGATTACATCGTAACTATTATCAGCAAGAGGCATCTCTTCAATGTCGCCTTTTAAGAAATCCACATTGGAATAACCAAGTTTAAGCGCATTCCGGCGGGCTTTTTCGAGCATGGCATCTGAAAAATCGATGCCGGTGACTTTCCCGTTTTCGCCAACCACGGCACGGGCTACAAAACAATCATTGCCGGCGCCGCTGCCCAAATCCAGCACATGATCGCCGGGCTTAAGCGCGGCAAACGCTGTTGGGATCCCGCAGCCAAGGCCAAGATCGGCATCGGTGTCATAACCTTTAAGTTCGCGGTAGTTTTCACTGAAAACGGTATAATCCAAATCGTCTCCACAGGACGACGGCTCGCAACAGGATGTTTTAGGCCGGCCGGCATCAGCTTTTTCGGCAATGCGGCTGTACTTTTGTTTAACAATCTCTTTGATGTTGTGCTGGTTTGTCATAGCGGTTTTATTTGTTCATGGTATAATTTTAGGAAGGCCTCCCCGATTTCGTCCCTCACGCGGATAAACTCGTTCCATACATGTTCTTCGGTTCCGAAAGCATGCGAAGGATCATCGAAACCAATATGCAGCCGGGTTTTCACTTTGCCCGAAAATACCGGGCAGTTTTCATTGGCCCCACCGCAAACGGTGATCACATAATCCCATTCTTCATCAAGGTATTTTTCAACCGGATCGGAAGTATGGTGGCTGATGTCAATGCCAATATCTTTCATGGCGGCAACGGCCTTTTCATTCAGTTTTCCGGAGGCTTCGGTTCCGGCTGAGCGAACAATCAGGCTGTCATCAAATGATTGTAAGAAGCCATGTGCCATCTGGCTGCGGCACGAATTGCCGGTGCAAAGTATGAGTATTTTCATTTTTCTGTGCGATTTTTGATTTTAACCATCGCGAACCGGGTTAGAAATTCGTTTTTCCGGTTCAGCATTCCAGGTTATTGAGGTCGGAAATATCCTGAAAAAAGATCTCAAACTTCCTGATCATGTCCTTTATGTGTTGGTTGCTGATGCAGTAGTTCACGGTAACGCCCTCAATCTCGCCTTTAATCAGTCCGATCTTTTTGAGTTCCTGCAAATGTTGCGAAACTGTGGAGCGGCTTAAGGGGATTTCGTTGGATATATCACCCGAAATGCAGGTTTTACAAGCAGCGAGGTATTTGAGAATGGCCAGGCGGGCAGGATGCGAAAGCGCCCTTGCAATGATTGCAAGCTCTTGCAGATCAGACCCAAAGCGATGTGTTTGATGATATGTCATGATTGAATTGTTTTATGTCGCAAACATACGACATATTTTTCATCTGACAGCCGGCAGCAAAAAATTTTTTCAAGATTAAGTCCACTGGCGGTGGCTCTTTTTTGAGGTTAGGAGAAAAGATTATTGAAACATGGCAGTAAAAAACCTCTTATTGAGCGGCTTAAACACTATGCTCAGATTTTGTGTTAATTATTTTACAAACAAGAAATACAACAAACCTGTTTATCTCTGATAAAACCCTATTTTTGTATTTCAACAAAAAACGGCATGGAAAAACGGTGGGTTGTGAAAGAATCGGGTGAAAGGCGCTCCATTGAACACTTACAGGGAGTGCTTGGAACCGATGCGGTATTATCAACCCTGCTGGTTCAAAGGGGAATAGAAACTTACGATGAGGCGAAGTCGTTTTTCAGGCCGCAACTGGAGCATCTGCACGACCCCTTTCTGATGAAGGACATGGACAAGGCCGTTGCCCGTATTACCGAAGCCATCAGCAACAACGAAAAGATACTGGTTTACGGCGATTACGATGTTGACGGAACCACAGCCGTTGCGCTTGTTTATTCGTTCATCAAAGAGCACTATGACCATGTTGATTACTACATCCCCGACCGCTACAACGAAGGTTACGGTATATCCTTCTTAGGCATTGACTTTGCAGTGGAAAACGGGTTCAGCCTGGTCATTGCCCTTGATTGCGGCATCAAAGCCATTGAAAAAGTTGCTTTTGCCAGCGAAAGGAAACTGGACTTCATTATATGCGACCACCACCGCCCGGGCGATGAAATTCCTTCAGCCATTGCCGTTCTGGATCCAAAAAGGGCGGATTGCAACTATCCTTATAAAGAACTTTCGGGTTGCGGAATCGGGTTCAAACTGATACAGGGCCTTACCCATGCCTGGGGAAAAGCAAAAGACAAATCGCTTATTAAATACCTTGATCTGGTGGCGGTAAGCATCGCCGCCGACATTGTACCCATTACGGGCGAAAACAGGATCATGACCTATTACGGCCTTAAATTGCTGAACAACAAACCACGGCCGGGTATTTTCGCCATTATGCAGGTAAGCGGCATCGTCAACCCGGAAAACCTGGCGTTTGTGAGGGAAATGAACATCAGCGACCTGGTTTTTTATATCGGCCCCCGCATCAATGCGGCAGGCCGCATGGAAAGCGGGCGGGAATCTGTTTCCCTGCTGATTGCCGACGACGCCGAAGCCGCCACCCTGATGGCCAACCAGATAAACCAATACAACACCTCGCGGCGCAGCCTGGATATGCAAACCACCCAGGAAGCGCTTGATATGTTCAGCGCCGATCAGAATATGCTGAAAAGCAAATCCACGGTTGTGTTTAACCCCGACTGGCACAAAGGGGTGATCGGAATAGTGGCATCAAGGTTAACGGACCATTATTACCGGCCCACCATTGTGTTCACACGGTCGAATGATATGATTACCGGTTCGGCGCGTTCCATCAAAGACTTTGATATTTACGACGCCATTGATGCCTGCAACAGCTATATTGAGCATTTCGGCGGGCATAAATATGCGGCAGGCCTTTCTATCAGACCCGAAAATTTTGAAGCATTCTGCAAAAAGTTTGAAACAGTGGTTTCGGAAAGCATAACCGATGAAATGCTGATCCCGGAAGTGGAGATTGACCTCAGGATTGAACTGAACCAGATCAATTCAAAATTCATGCGCATCCTCAAACAATTTGCACCTTTCGGGCCTGGCAATATGTCGCCGGTATTTCAAACCAACGGGGTGATTGATACAGGCAGGGCCCGTGTGGTGGGCAAAAACCACCTGAAATTTGAAGTTGTCCACCCCGAAACACGTGGTTTCCCCTTCCCTGCCATTGCTTTCCAGCAAGGCCAGCATCTTGACCGGATTTTGTCGGGCGAACCGTTCAACATCTGCTATCACGTGGAGGAAAACCACTGGAACGGAACCACCACATTACAACTGAACATCAAAGACATCAGCTTCGACACCTATAACCGCTATGATTAAAGGCTGATACAAACCCGGATGATCAAAACCGCCCCGAAGCCGCACAGCACGACACCCACAACCCTGTTTATCCACACCATTAAGTTTACGGTGAGAAAATGTTTGATGCGGCTGGCAATCATGACTTTGGCCGTATCGGTGGCAAAAACGGCGAACAGCGCCCCGGCAAAAAAGGTAAGTATGGCCGGGCTTTCCTGCTCATAATTGGCGCTGATGCCCACCATCAGCGAAATCCAGAAAACCCAGATAAACGGATTGGCTATGTTCAGGAAGAAACCTTTCAGAAGAAAAGTGGAAGCAGCCGGGGTTTTTTCCTGCATGCCGTTTGTGTTTCCGAACCCGCATGCCCGGCGCTTATAGGTTACCAGGCCAAATGCAATGAGGATGATGCCACTGGCAAAGCCAAGAAAAATATGGTTGCCATTGTTCATCAGCAATTGTGTGACCCCGAAATAACTGAGCGCCACGATTGTCAGGTCGCTGATGATGATGCCCGATGCAATAAGTATCCCTGCTTTTATACCCCTGTAAATGCTGGTTTGCAACAATGTGAACAAAGCCGGGCCTAAGATTACGGCCAGGGTCAAACCAAGCAAAATTCCTTCAAGGAAAGGGAACATAGTTAAGATGACAAGTTAAGCGGTGAAAAAGATTTGCGAAAATAAAAGAAAAAATAATTCGCCCGTCAATTTACAGCTCGCTGGCAAACAACTGTGAAGCAATGTAATCGGCAAACAGCTTTCCCTGGCGGCTCAAAAACAATCGGTTTTTGTGAAAAATTGCCCAGCCATTGCTGATGAAAGCCGCACTGGATTTGTTAAGTATGGCAAGGTTTTTTTCCCCGAACCTTTGTTCATACAGCCCGAGGTCAATACCGGCGCTTGTTCTGATTGCAGTCATTATAAATTCATTATGTAGCTGTACCGGGCTGAGGGTTTCCTTTTCAAAGAAAACATTGCCGGCTTTGATGGCTTCAAGATACCACTTCAGGTTTGAAACATTCCATTGCCTTGAAACGCCGTTAAATGAATGCGCCGAAGGGCCCAGTCCGATATAGCTATCGCCTTTCCAGTAAGCGCTGTTGTGCCTGGCTTCATAACCGGGCAAACAAAAATTGGAAATCTCATATTGCACAAAATCTTCTTCGGCCATCCAGTCCATCAGGAACAGGAACTGGGCAATCTGGTTCTCATCGTCAATTCCCTGCACCCTGGCATTACGGATTTTCCAGTCAAGCGCGGTTTTGGGTTCCACCGTCAGACTATAAGCCGAAAGATGGTAAAGGTTGTATTTCCTGAACGCTTGCAGGTTTTTTTCAAGCTTGCGGATGTCCTGGGTCGGAAGGCCGAAGATCAGGTCAATTGTTGTGTTCAGAAAACCGGCTGCAATGGAATCTTCAATGGATCTGAAAGCCTGTTGGGGATCGTGCCTCCGGTTCAGATATGCCAGGTCGTCATCAAAGAAAGACTGAATTCCGATGCTGAGGCGATTAATGCCCATGCGGCGGTAGGCCTTGAGTTTTTCTGTGTTCAGGTCATCCGGATTGGCTTCAAGGGTTATTTCGGCCTTGCTGTGAAGCTTGAAGGTTTTGTGTAATTTGTCAAGTATGGCGCCGATATCTTTCTCGGGGAGAAGTGATGGGGTTCCGCCGCCAAAATATACTGTGGTGATTTCTTTGGTGTCAAGATACCCGGCCCTGAGATCGGTTTCAGCGCAAATGGCCCCGGCCAGTTCCTCGGTTCCGCGCATGGAAGCAAGGGAAAAAAAATTGCAGTAATCGCATTTCGACCGGCAAAACGGAATATGAACATAAACTCCTGCCATAATGGAAAAACAAAATTCAAAAAACAAAATTCAAAAATCAAAATTCAAAGTGCCGGGTTGCGTGTTGCGTGTTCAAACTTGGCGTCCCGACACCGGGAGCTATCGGAACTCTATCTCTCCAACCAATCAACCCGCCACCCAACCCACAAAGGCCAGTGGTTGCGGCGGGCAAGCCAATTAACCAATTAACAATCAACATCTTCCTAAGCCTACTTCCGCAGAACAATACGAAACACCGTTCCTTTTCCCAGTTCCGAAGATTTTATAAAGATCTTTCCGCGATGGTAATCCTCGATGATACGCCGCGCCAGCGAAAGCCCAAGCCCCCAACCACGCTGCTTGCTGGTGAAGCCTGGATTAAAAACGGATCCCTGGCTTGATTTTGCAATTCCTTTTCCGCTGTCGCAGAAATCAACCACCACCTGCCGGGGTTCTTCGCTCACAACAATTTCGATGGTGCCGGTTCCGCTGATGGCATCTGTGGCATTTTTCCAAAGGTTCTCAATCACCCATCCGAAAAGCTGGGGGTTCAGCGGTACAATCAGCCTGGTGTTTTCGGGAAAACGGGTTTTTAGCTTGATCTTTTTTGAGGTGCGGGATTGCAGGTAGCCTGCAGCCTTTTTGATTTCCGATATGATGTTTACAGGAAGCAGCATGGCTTCCGAGCCAATCTTTGAAAAACGGTCGGTAATGATCTGAAGCCGTTCCACATCTTTTTCCATTTCGCAGGTTATCTCGCGGTCAACGCCCTTCAGCTTCAATATTTCAATCCAGGCCATGATGGCCGACAAGGGAGTGCCCAACTGATGTGCCGTTTCTTTGGCCAGGCCCGCCCAAACCTGATTTTGCTCCGATCGCCTTGCCGTGCTGAACAGCAGGTAAGCGATCCCGATAAAAACCGCAATGACGCCAAACTGGAAATAGGGATAATATTTAAGTTGTGTGAGGATGTAGGAGCTTTTGTAAAAAATCAGCCTGGGGCCGGTAAGAAACTGCGTTTCAATGGGTTTATTTTCCGAGGCCATTGCCTGAACCAGTTTCAGCAAGGCTTTGTTGTCGCCTGCAATGCCCGGATCAATATTTCCATAGGCTACCACATGCCGTTTTGATGTATCGGTAACAATCACGGGAACCGAAGCCGAATTGGCCAGTACTTCGGTCAAAAACTCCCTTTCGAGGGTTTCGAGATATTCGCGCAACTGAATAAAAGTTTTGGAATCCTTGTAGTAAACATAGATGAATTCCGTGCCGTAAAGCCTTACTGAAACGGGTCTGTATTTTGTAAACTCTTCTTTCAGCCAGCCCTCAATGAATTCGGTTTGCGAAAGATCGTAATCCACATTGGCTGAACCTGAAATTCGTCCGTCAGAGTCGGTAATGATTACCGGGATGGTGGTATTGCTCTGAATGATTTTCATATAAAAATCCAGGGCGTCGGTGTCTTCATCGGTTTCCCCGATGCGTTTGAATGCCTCGGCGAGCAGTTCCACGCGTTTGCGCTCTTCTTCCTGTATGGGTTCAAAAAAATTCTGGGTGTGCAGAATAAGCTGCGCCCTGTTTTGCATGGCATCGGCCCAGATGGTGATGTTGCGGATTTCGTCCTGCGCTATTTGCCGGGCCAGGATATTGGAATACCACAACGAAATGGATACAATGAGTATCGCCAATAGGCCCAGCAAAATTTTCCAGCGTTTTTTCTTATGGTAGATGTTCAAAGTTGCCCTGATTGATTAAAGGTTTTCAATGCGGTTCATTAATTTCGGCTCCACCGGTTTCAAAGCCTGTTTTGCAAAAATAACGAAAGCATATGATTTTGATTGCAAAGAATTTGTTTTCACAGCCGCTTTGCCATTCCGGCCTTTAAAAGGTAAGAAATGGAGGAAGACCTCTCTCTGCGACATTCCACATTCTCGTTCTGTTCACCCCTGAACAAAGATTGTTTCAGGCTGAACGACAAGGAGACCTCTCTCTTCGATATTCCGCTACCCGCCCGACTGTTCAGTCGGGCGGGCGCTCCATATCTTCGATCGAGGTGACAGCGGCGAATTGAGAAAATGGGGGGGGGTTGTTGGGCGGGGCGCTTCGCGCCCCGCCCAACAACCCCCTAATCCCTTAATTGTCTGTCATTTCGACGATTTTTTCAGCGCCAGCTGAAAAATGAGGAGAAATCTCCTTTTCGTCATTCGTATTCATATCAGTGCGCAGGAAGTAAGGCTTGCATTTTGTAATTGAATCTAATGCCAGAAAATCCTTCAAAACAAAGTTCACTGTTTCGATTAGAAATTTCTACCTGATTGCATCAACAATTCTTCCATTATCATAAAGATCCCTCATGTCTGGATTTTTGGTTCCAATCAAAGCAAGCTTTTTGGCTTTCGAGTATTTCTTTATCTGCTTTTCTCTGGAAATTGCAAGCTCCACAAAATCAAAAAACTCATAGTAAACAAGCTTATCAACATTGTATTTAGAAGTAAAACCCGGAGTAAGTTTGTGTTTATGCTCAAAAATCCGACGGCGCAAATCGTTAGTCATGCCAACATAAAGCACATTGTTGTATTTGTTGGTCAGAATATAAGTATAGTAAACATGAAGCCTCATCGATAAATCTCTTTTATTTCTGGCATCACAAATATAATTCATAATTCTTTTTGGAGTAGAGGAAGACCTCTCTCTGCGACATTCCACATTCTCGTTCTGTTCACCCCTGAACAAAGATTGTTTCAGGCTGAACGA
>ERZ869909.170-NODE-170-length-98057-cov-8.948255_pt1 | contig 98057 bp, 77 predicted proteins | sample MGYA00520892_ERZ869909 | MGnify/ENA primary metagenome ERZ869909 (study PRJEB32215, sample SAMEA104723947) | bioreactor metagenome | biome: bioreactor; feature: anaerobic bioreactor; material: water | place: China | collected 2015-03-12 ... | reverse complement strand
ATCAACAATAACAATGTTAAACAATTAAATCAACTTAGTATTTTGATTTAGTGGTCTAAAGAATAGGTAGTATTATATTAGAAATTGAACATCTTCTAAACTGCTATCAATTGCTGATGCTCCAGAATATCCTTCTAAGAACCTACGTTTATTTTTTGGATGTCCATAAATCCTGCGATTTCTGAACCGCATATCTATATTTTTTCCTTCGTATATTTTTCTGTCTAATCCCAGAAATTTTGGTGTCGCTAACTCTCGTATTATTCTTGTTACTTCGTGTATTTCAAATTGTTCTTTAAAACTTTGCTCAATAACTGATATTTCCTCAATATCGTAGTTTTCATTTTCTGGCTTGATGTAGCGTTGAAATATTTGAGACTCTATATTATATTTTGGAGACTTAATGCCCAAGGAGAAAGTGTTATCTTTCCTATTTTGGGTTGCAGTAATTACTATGTCGTTCTCGAATTCATTAGATGAACAGACTAGCTCTGCAAATTCATAGTCAATCTGGTTTAAAAATTGAAACGATGGTGAAATTAATCCAAGTATCAATTTCAATGCACTAGTCTTTCCAGAGCCGTTTATTCCGATGAGGAAAGTCAGTTCATTATAAAATTCAATGTTGTAGTCTAGATACCCATGTACCTTTTTTGCTACGAAAGTGTTTAATTTCATTTGTCTCTATTTTTGTGTTAAATGTCTTTTAGCATGACGCATAACTAGTTCACATCAACAAAAAACTCCTACTTCCCTCCCCCCTCATTTCAACCACCCCGGCCCATTTTTCCCACCAACCTCTGCTATCTTTCCGCGAAACCGCTTCCAAATATAAACAAACCTGCCCATATATAACACATCATGTTAGAAATAAAGTGTGACTGTGTTGAATGGGTCTTCCCGGGCCCGGCATGGCTGTGCAGCCGCTGCCGCTACCCCGGCAACAAACATTACAACATTCCGGCTCTTCATCCAAAAAAAATTACCAAAAACCCGTATCTTTGCACCCGCTTTTCAACAATGGTTTAAACAAAAACCCCCATTTGAGCATTATGATACTGGCAGCGCACAAAACATCCAAGCTATCAAGCCATTATCCCAACGAATTTCCACTGTTCTAATCATAACTTTTTCAATGCAAAACATCAGAAACATTGCCATTATTGCCCACGTAGACCACGGCAAGACTACCCTTGTTGACCGTATTCTTCACCAGGTGCGGCTTTTTCGCGACAACCAGGAAACCCAGGATCTTATCATGGACAGCAACGACCTGGAGCGCGAAAGGGGTATTACCATCCTGGCCAAGAACTGCTCGGTTCGCTACAACGATGTAAAGATCAATATCATCGACACCCCTGGCCACTCCGACTTTGGAGGCGAAGTGGAGCGGGTGCTCAACATGGCCGACGGGGTGCTGCTTATTGTGGATGCCTTTGAAGGCCCCATGCCCCAGACCCGCTTTGTGCTCGAAAAGGCGTTGAGCCTCAACAAAAAGCCTATTGTGGTGGTCAACAAGGTCGACAAGCCCAACTGCGACCCCGAGCTGACCCAGGAGAAGGTGTTCGACCTGATGTTTTCGCTCAATGCCACCGAAGAACAGCTCGACTTCCCCACCGTATACGGTTCGGCCAAAGGGGGCTGGATGGGCCCCGAGTGGAACAACCCCACCACCGATGTATCGTACCTGCTCGACATGATCATTGAGCATATCCCCCCCGCCCCGGTAGAGGAAGGCAGCCCACAGATGCAGATCACTTCGCTCGACTACAGCTCCTACCTGGGCCGCATTGCCGTGGGCAGGCTTACCCGCGGAAAGCTCGTTCCCAACCAGCAGGTAAGCCTGGTGAAACGCGATGGCACCATTTACAAATCGCGCATCAAGGAGTTGTATGTGTTTGAAGGTCTGGGCAAGGAGAAAGTAAAAACCGAAGTGCTCTCGGGAGAGATCTGTGCCGTGCTGGGCATAGAGAACTTTGAGATTGGCGATACCATTGCCGATTTCGAAGCCCCTGAAGGCCTCAAGCCCATCGCCATCGATGAGCCCACCATGAGCATGTTGTTTACCATCAACAACTCGCCCTTCTTTGGCAAGGATGGCAAGTTTGTTACCTCGCGCCACTTGCGCGACCGTCTGTTTCTGGAAACGGAGAAAAACCTGGCCCTTCGTGTGGAGCCCACCGACTCGGCCGACTCCTACCTGGTGTTTGGCAGGGGTGTATTGCACCTTTCTATCCTGATCGAAACCATGCGCCGCGAAGGCTACGAGCTGCAGGTGGGGCAACCCAGGGTAATCATCAAGGAGATTGACGGACAGAAACACGAACCCGTGGAATTCCTTACCGTGCATGTGCCCGAACAGTTCTCCGGAAAAGTAATTGAAATGGTGAGCCAGCGCAAGGGCGAGATGCTCAACATGGAAAACAAAAACGACCGCACCCACCTGGAGTTTGAGATCCCCTCGCGCGGCCTTATCGGCATGCGCAGCAATATGCTTACCGCCACCGAAGGTGAGGCCGTAATGGCACACCGCCTCAAAGGGTTTGAACCCTACAAGGGAGATTTTTCCCGCAAACGCAACGGTGCCCTTATCTCCATGGAGACCGGCACTGCCATTGCCTACTCCATCGACAAGCTGCAGGATCGCGGCAAATTCTTCGTCAACCCGGGCGAGGACATCTATGTGGGCCAGGTGATTGGCGAAAACAACAAGCAGGATGACCTGGTGGTAAACCTCACCAAGACCAAAAAGCTCAGCAACGTTAGGGCCGCCGGATCGGACGACAAGATGATCATTGCCCCTGCCATTAAGTTCTCCATGGAAGAGGCCCTGGAGTACATCAGCGAAGATGAGTATGTGGAGTTTACCCCTGCTCACATCCGTATGCGCAAAATCATCCTGGATGAAAACGAACGTAAGAGGTTGAAAAAATAACTTTGCATACCTTTGCCGGTATGCAAAGCAAGACCCCTACCCTGCACGTGGCCTTACCCGCCATGAACGAAAGACACTACATTGAAGCTACCCTCCGGTGCCTGCATGAGCAGACCCTGGAGGGTTTTCATACCTGGATATGTGTAAACCAGCCCGAGAGCTTCCGCAATCATCCGCAGAAGCACTCCATTTGCGAAAACAATGCCCAGACCCTTGCACTGCTCAAAACCTGCGGGCTGAACCCTCTGCACATCCTCGACCACAGCTCCCAGGGGCTGGGATGGCAGGAAGGGAAGCTGGGAGTGGGCATGGCACGCAAAACCCTTATGGATGCCATTGTAAGCTCTGCCCACGAGGATGATATTATTGTTTCGCTGGATGCTGATACCACATTCGGGAAAGACTACCTGGCTTCGGTAGCCCAAACCTTCAGCCAATACCCCAGGGCCCTTGCACTGTCCAATCCCTATCTGCATCCCCTTACCGGGGAGCAGGAGCTTGACAGGGCCATTCTGCGCTACGAGATCTACATGCGCTACTATGCCCTCAACATGCGGTTTGCAGGCACACCCTACTGTTTCACCCCCCTGGGATCGGCCATGGCTGCTCCGGTGTGGGCAGTGAAGAAGATCGGGGGGCTTACCCCCAAAAAGAGTGGCGAAGATTTCTATTTTCTGCAGAAGCTTGCCAAGGCAGGCCCGGTGATTCGCTACAACCCCGAAATTGTTTTTCCGGGCACACGGGCCTCCGACAGGGTATTTTTTGGTACCGGCCCGGCGGTGATCAAAGGGTTGGCAGGCCAGTGGTCGGCCTATCCGCTGTTCAATCCCGAACTGTTTGACCAGGTAAAACAAACCATCGATCTGTTTCCGCTGCAGTTCGGGGGCTCACACCCCACTCCCATGGACAGTTTCCTGAGGGATCATCTGCGCTGCCACGATATCTACCAGCCCTTGCGGAGCAACCACAAGAGCTGCGATCGTTTCGTAAAGGCTTGTCATGAGAAACTCGACGGGCTGCGCATCCTGCAGTTTCTGAAAACCCGCCACAGCGAGGCCCCCAGGCCCGACGAAGACAACCTCAGACACTTCCTCGACCGGCATTTCCCCGGCCATCCGCTTAAGGAAGAGTTGAAAAACATAGATTTTTCCCATTCTGAAGTGAGTATTATCAATAAAATCCGTATATTTCTGTTTCAAACCGAACTGGAAATCCAAAAAACAGATGCAAACACAATGTCTCTATGACCTGATCGTGATCACCGGCCCCACAGCTACCGGCAAAACACGTCTGGCGGCCGAACTGGCCGACCTGCTGCAGGGTGAGATCATCAGTGCCGACTCACGCCAGGTCTATAAAGGTATGGATATCGGCACCGGCAAAGACCTGGCCGATTACCTGGTAGATGGGCGCTCGGTGCCTGTACACCTGGTCGACAGGGTTGATCCTGGCTACGAGTTTAATGTTTTCGAATTTCAAAGCCTCTTCCTGGAAGCCTACCAGGACATCGCCCGGCGCAACAAACAACCCATCATGTGCGGCGGTACCGGGTTGTACCTGGAAGCCGCACTGGCCAAATACCGCCTGCTGGAGGTGCCCCAAAACCCGTTCCTCAGGGCCCGCCTCAATGAACTGAGCCAGGATGAGCTGGAGGCAAAGCTGGCCTCCTACCGAAAACTTCACAACACTACCGATACAAGCGACCGCAACCGTCTGATCAGGGCCATTGAAATAGAAAGCTACAATGCCGATCATGCCCACCTGCGCATCAGCTACCCCGAGTTCTCTCACATCATCTTCGCCATCGACTTCCCCAGGGATGAAATACGCCACAGGATCACACACCGGCTGAAGACCCGGCTGGAGAACGGTATGATTGATGAGATACAGCAACTGCTCAAAACGGGCCTCAAACCCGATCAGCTTACCTTCTATGGCCTGGAGTACAAATACATTACGCAATATGTTATTGGGGAGATCTCCTACGATGAAATGTTCAATAAACTCAACACAGCCATCCATCAGTTTGCCAAACGGCAAATGACCTGGTTCAGAAGGATGGAAAAGCAAGGGTTTACCATCCATTGGATCAACGGCAAACTCAGCAATGCAGAAAAGATCATTTACATCACCAAAAAAATCAAACAATGAGGATCCTCCTGTTGGGTGTATTGCTGGCAGTATTTACGGGCTGCTCGCAACCCCTCGAAACTCCTGCCCAATTGCGAAACTACCAGTCGGCCACCAGTGCTGCTGAGGTGGTTGATTTTTCTCGCAAGGTGGCCCAAAGGCACCCCCTGATGCAATACCACCCCATGGGCTACAGCGAAGGGGGGAGCGAACTGGCATCGGTACGCATCCGCTCCGGCGAAGCCATTGACCCGCTCAGGGTACTGGTCTTTGCACAGCAACACGGGAGTGAGCAAAGCGGTAAGGAGGCATTGCTGCTTCTGATGAGCAGAATACTGAGCGAGCACCATGCCCAATGGCCCCAAAGGCTCGACCTGTGGGTGGTGCCCCAGCTCAATCCTGAAGGGAGCGACCAGAACCAGCGACGCAACGCAGGCGGCATTGATCTCAACCGCGACCATATTGTACAGCTGGCACCCGAAACACGGGCACTGCATGAGCTGTTCAGGGAATTTATGCCCCATGTTACCATCGATATTCATGAGTACATGCCCTTCAGGGAGTCGTGGGAAGAATTCGGAGCCTTCAAAACCTTCGATGTGCAGGTGGGTACCCTCACCAACATCAACATTGATGCAGGGCTGCTCGAAACAGGCCTCCACGGTGCTCTGCCTCATATTGAGCAACATCTGCTGGAGCGGGGGTACTCCTTCCACAACTACATTGTGGGCCCGGTACCCGGTACAGGACGCACCCGCCACTCAACGGTAGATTTCGACGACGGCAGGCAAGGCTTTGGTATACTCAACACCCTGGCTTTTATTTTTGAAGGGATCAACGGACGCGATGGTTACCTGGAGGATATGGAAAGAAGAACCTGGGGACAGTATGAGGCTGTAACCGCGCTGCTGGATTACCTGTACGAGCATCACCTCTCCATCGCTGCTCAGGTGAACCAGGCCCGCGGGAAGCTGCAGAATGCACGCCCCGGCGAGGCGGTGGCCATACGCCTGGAGCATTTTCCCGGCCACCAGCCCCTTACCATGACACTTACCTCTTCGCGCACCGGACGCGACACCCTGGTGGTGGAACATGCCTACCACCCTGTGGTGAAGGCTACCCTCGAAGTTACCCGCCCCACAGCCTACCTGGTGCCCCGAAACATGCAAATCCTGATGGACTTTCTGCACCTGCACCGCATAAGCTACACCGATACACCTGATCTGGCCCATAAGCAATGTTTTGCCTACCACATCGAAAGCATTCAGGCCAGCGAGGACGAAGAGCTGAACAACCGCTTTGCACAGGTAGTCCGAAGATCGGTGTCACCCGATCCGGCAGCCTATGTATGGGTGCCCACAACACAGCTGCACAGCAATTTCCTGGTGAGCCTTTTTGAACCGCAGTCGATGCTGGGGCTGGCACAACGCCCCGGCTTTGAGGAACTTCTGCAGCAGGCCACGCTCTTCCCCATCATCAGGGTTGAATAATATGGATCAATACATCCGCATGGGGCTTACACCCGGAAAATTATTTGTACTTTTGCAGCCGTAAAAAACACCTGGTATTCTATGGCATTGAAATGTGGAATTGTCGGTATGTCCGGCATTGGCAAAACAACTGTTTTCAACTGTTTATCAAAAAGCAAGGTGGGTGCCGGTGCGCCCAAAACCACCAACCTGGGACAGATAGAGGTACCCGATCCTCGCCTGAAAGTGTTATTCGACCTGGCCAAATCGGCAAAGATTGTACCCACCACGGTGGAGATTGTTGATATTCCAGGCCTGGTAAAAGGAGGTGGCGGGATGAAAGGAGGAGCCCAGTTTCTGGCCGACATCCGCCAGACAGACGCCATCCTGCACGTATTGCGTTGCTTCGACGACGATACCATCCCCCATATCGAAGGAAGTGTAAACCCCCTGCGCGACAAGGAAATTATCGATCTGGAGCTGATCAGCCGCGACCTGGACACCCTTGAAAAGAAGATCCAGCGTCTGGAGAAGGTTGCCAAAAGTGGTGACAAAGATGCCAAACACGGCATTGAGGTGGTAAACAAGCTCAAGGAGCATATGGAGAATGGCCTGAGTGCCCGCACTTTCTCCCTGGAAGAAAAAGACCAGAAGCATATCGACGACTGTTTTCTGCTTACCGTAAAGCCCGTGTTGTATGTGTGCAATGTCGACGAAGAATCGGCCACCCATGGCAACGCCTATGTGGAGCAGATCAGAAAAGCAGTGGCAGATGAAGACACCGATGTGCTGATCATTGCCGCCCGTGCCGAAGCCGATATTGCCGAGCTGGAAGATGAGAACGACCGCCAGGAGTTCCTTAAAGACCTTGGGTTGGAAGAGCCCGGTGTATATAAGCTCATCAGGGCAGCCTACAACCTTCTCAATCTGAAAACCTTTTTCACGGTAGGGCCCAAGGAGGTACATGCCTGGACCATCCGCGAGGGGATGTCTGCACCCCAGGCTGCCGGGGTAATCCACAGCGATCTGGAGCGGGGTTTCATCAGGGCAGAGGTAATGAAATACGACGATTTCTCCACCCTGGGATCAGAAGCGGCCTGCAAAACGGCAGGGAAGTTTTTCGTAGAAGGCAAAACCTACATCGTGCAGGATGGAGATATCCTGAACATCCGCTTTAACGTATAGCCTGGAGGGTTCAGTCCTGATTCAAGGGAAGTATAACGGTTACTGTAGTGCCCGTGCTGAGTTGCGATTCTATCCGGATTTCACCCTCATGATCGCGGATGATACTGGCAGCAATGGACAATCCCAGCCCTGCCCCCTCTCCTGGCGAGCGGGTGGTGAAAAACGGGTCGGTTACCCTGATCAGATCTTCCGGACTTATGCCAGCTCCCGTATCGCGAATCTCTATGATGAGTTTCGACACATCTTCGCAGGTGGTTAAGCAGATCGATCCTTTACCCTCGAGCGATTGAATGCTGTTGGTGAGGATGTTGACAAAAGCCTGGAGCAGTTGTGCCTGCTTGGCTGTAAACTCCCTCCCAAGCCGGGTGTACTTCTTCTCAATCCTTACATTTTCGGGCACACGACTTTCCAGTATCCCTATGGCGCGGTCCAGTATTTCATGGATATTGCAGGCCACCGGATATTCTCCTTCGCCAATGCGTGTATACTGGTTGAGAGCCACCACAATATTATTGGCCCTTTTGATCCCTTCGTTAATACCTTTGAGCAAGGGATCTATCTGTGGTATGTGCTTTGGAAGGTTATCGTGGATGTAATTCTCCAATGCCATTACCCCTCCTGCAATAAAGTTGAGCGGATTATTGATCTCATGGGCTACTCCTGAGGCCAGTACACCCAGAGATGCTTTCTTTTCTGAAGATATGAGCTTGGCTTGTGTTTTTTGCAGGTTATCAAGGGTATCAACCATAATATCCTGCTGTGCCTGCAGTTCTTCGTTCATGGAGCGCAGCTCTTCGTTGGCCGTTTCCAGCTCTTCGGTGCGCTCTTGTACCAGTTCTTCCAGCTGATGGCGGTACTTTTCCAGCTCCAGCTCCGTTTTTTTCTTGTCGGAAACATCCCTTACCATGGCAAGAATACGTTTCTCGCCGCCAATGCTGGCCTCTTTCAGAACCACCGAAGCCCAGAAGAGGTCTCCGTTTTTCTTTTTGGCGTGCCAGTCGAAAGTCAGTATTTCTCCGTGGGCCGCTCTTTCCAGGTAGGCCAGTGCAGTTTGAGAATCGAAAGGGGCATTGTCTGAACAAAAATCGCGCATGTGCAGCCCGGCAATCTGCTGACGTCTAAATCCATACATATCCAGTACTGCTTCGTTGGCATCGATAATGGTACCATTGTTTGGGTGATGGATAAAGATGGCATCGGAGGTTGAATTGAATATCTCTCTGTAATTGCGTTCCTGCAAAACCAGAAGCTCATTGGCCTGCTGCAACTGTTGGATGAAAAGATGGAAGGAGTTGATAAATCTTCGTGTTATCAGCACCAGAACAAGGGCCACTGTGCCAACGTGAATGGCATTGATAATCCAGGGATACATACGCAGCACATATATTGCAGGCTCGTAGTTTTCGGGGATTTTCAGATGTCCTGTGTAATGCATATAGCCCACCACCAGGAAAGAGAGAATGCTGCCTGCAAACAAGGCCAGTGCAATCCGGGTAGAGTAAAAAAGGACTGCAAAAAACGGAACCAGCAGTAAGTACGCGCGTGCGGAGGAAAACAGGCCATAGGCTATGGCATCTGACAGGGAGAAAAGCAGTATCAACCCTATTACCACCGAGGCTTTAAAATCGTTCCTCAGTCTCTTTCTGTAGATGGCCACCACCACTACACAAAGCATTATCATCAGCTCTATAACAAACGAATAATGGAACCCTGACTGGAAAAACCGGTTCAGACTAAGCAGATAGGCTACACTTCCTGCTATGGCAGCAACCATCAGTGTGGCATTTACCACTTCCGTTTTAACATCTTCCAGACTATGGGGTTGAGGCTTGTAGGAATTCGACATACGCTGCAGATAAATGGATAACCCGAAACTAGGGGGAGGCTCAATCAGAGCATACCCCTGCAATGGAATGATACGAAAAAACAGGCATCCGGGTTACCCACAGAAGTCGCTTACTGCTTTACAGTTTTGGCAACAGGGTACCTCAGGCAGCTGATAAAGCATCTTTGATAAACCGGTCGATCTCATACTGATCGAAAGGTTTCCGGATATATTTTCTTACCAGATCATCCTCCATTGCCCTGGCTATTTCGGGGGTAAGATCAAAACTGGTCAGGATAAAGAACACGGTTTGGGGAAATATTTTTTTGGCCTCAGTAATAAACTCCACGCCATTCATTCCTGGCATACGCATATCGCTGATCACAACAGGGATATCAGGATGGGTTTTCATTACTTCCAGCCCTTGCAGGCCAGAGCAGGCAGTGAGTACATTGTAATTGTGCCGGGTAAATACACGCTCAAACAAATAGAGGTTGATGGGTTCATCATCTACATACAGTACGGTAGTTTTTTCCTGCTGCAACATAATAGGTAACTATTTTAAATTCAGTTTTTTCAACAATTTTTCAAAATCCGCTTGTTTGATGGGCTTGGTAAGGTATTCATCCATTCCCTGGCTCATATACCTTTCTCTGTCGCCCTCAAACGCGTTTGCACTCAGGCCTACCACAGGGGGCAGGTTTTCATGATCCATCCGGAGTTTTTGAGTGGCTGCAATTCCATCCATTACAGGCATTTGCACATCCATCAGAATGAGATCAAAACGATTGTTTTCAAAAGCCTCCAAAGCGGCCAACCCGTTTTCTGCAACCTGGATCTCGTGTCCGAGGGTTTTGAGCATCATGGTGATGACCTTCTGGTTTACCTTTTTGTCCTCCACAAGAAGAATCCTCAGGGTTCGTCCGTTGGGCACTTCCCTGTAATTCGGCTGCAAAGCCGGAGGTTGCAGAGAAGGTTCTGCAAGAAAGGTAAACCAAAAACTACTTCCTGCTCCTTCCTTGCTTTCTACCCCGGTATCTCCCCCCATGAGCTGACTGAGCTGCCGGCAAATGGCAAGCCCCAGGCCAGTGCCATCAAAGCGGCGATCGGCCTGCTGCTCCACCTGCGAAAAGGGCTGAAAAAGCAGTTTCTGTTCTTCCTTACTGATCCCCTTCCCGGTATCTTTTACCGTAAACCGCAACAAAATGTTACCATTGTTTCCCGAAAAATTGACTGCCGGCTCACTCACAGCATCAAGGCTCACTTCAATGAAGCCGGAGTCTGTAAATTTTACAGCATTGGAAAGCAGGTTGTGAACTACCTGTGTTAGCCGCTGCTTATCCGCTTTGATATACAATGGCAGATTGGCGGAGGTATGCCCACTGAAAACAATATCTTTTTTACAAATGGAGTGATAGAAGTTTGTGGCATTCTTTACCAGATCATCGGAAGCAAAAACCTCTTGGTTCAGCTTTACCTTACCTGCTTCAATTTTCGAATAATCCAGTACCAGGTTGAGGGTCTCGCGAAGGTTTTCGCCCGAATGCACCAGAATATCCAGCAGTTCCTTCTGCTGCTCATTGAGCTGAGATTGCCCCAGCAATTCGGCTGTACCCAGTATGCCGGTGAGGGGTGTTCTGATCTCATGGCTCATATTCGCAAGGAAGTTTTGCTTAAACTCTACCGATTTCCGGGCTATTTCCACCTCCTGGTGCAGCATCAGTTCTTCCTGCCTGCGCCTCTCCTTTTGATGTTGCAAATGTTTTCGGTACCGCCAGATGATAAACACTACACCACAAATTAACAGCAGATAAGTTGCCAGTGCTATGTGTGTATACCACCAGGGCTTGCGTATACGAAACCGGTAATAAATCTCATCGCTGACGACCCCATAGCTGTCCATCGCTTTGAGCCTGAAGGTATACGCGCCAGGCCTCAGGTTCGCATAATGCGCCTCGTTACGTTGCGTAAACGGGAGCCACCCTTCATCAAAACCTTCCAGTTTATAGGAATATCTCATTTGCTGGGTAAACCGTGTTGTATTGGCAACAAACCTGAATTGTAGATAGTTATTATCCCAGGCCAGGGAGAGCTGCTGGGGTATGCCATACCAGGGTGTCAATCCGTTAAAGCGTACATCATCAATTTCAACTCCATTGGAAAGCCTGAAACTTTCATCTGCATTCTGCCCAACCTGTTGCCAGGAAACAATCTCATGAAACAATCCCAGATGTGTGATATTCAGGTTGAGTTCCCGGTTTTCGTCTCTTTGTATGCGTTGGGGATTGAAAGCAGTAAGCACATCATTGGCTCCTATCCATATCACTCCATGGTGGTCCTGGTGCACTGCTCTTGAGTTGCATCCTACACCTAAAAATCCATCGTTGCGGGCAAAATTCTGAAAAAACACGCTCGCCTGAAAAGGCATTGTCTGTTGTAAATGATGAAGTTGCCCATTCTCAAAGGCCTCAGGGTGCAGCAAGCGGCTAAATCCCAGGCGTGTGCCAAACCACATCCCTCCCTCTTGATCTTCCAGCAGAGAATACACAAAATTACTTCCCAACCCATTTCTCTCGGTAAGGTTTACATATTTCCCTTCCATCAGCATAAACACCCCGGAGCCATTGGAAGCTGCCCAGAGAATTCCTCTGCTGTCGAAGTTCAAATCAAAAAAATCGTTGGCCAGACCCTGGTCTCTGTTGTAATAAACAAAGGTTTCTTCATTAAAGAAGATTACTCCGTGGGTTCGGCTTGCCAACCAGAAATTGCCCTGGTTATCTTCCACTGTTGTGCGCAGATGCAGATCAGGCAAACCCTGTTGCTTTGTAAAATGAAATAGTACATCATGGTCAATACAAAACAAACCGTCTCCGTGGGTGGTGATCCAGATTCTGCCCCTGCGATCTTCCATCAGATCCGTAATGGCAACCTGGCTTGATGCAGATGATAGCTGCAGGGCATAAAACGACTCCTGATGATAGAAAAGCAATTGTCCTGAGGCTGTGCCTAGCCACAATCGTCCATTACTGTCGTGCAGCAAACTCCTTATCCTGTTGTCTATTGCAGGATCGGTAAATTGAACATTAACAAATCTCTGTCCATCAAATACATAAACCCCATTAAGATTTGAACCCATCCAGATCAAACCATCAGTATCCTGGCTTACAGTGCGTATAAAACTATCACTTAGTCCCTGGGATTGTGCAAAATGCATAAAGGCATCTCCCCGGTATTGCCCAACACCCCCTCCGTAGGTTCCCAGCCAGATCAAACCACATCGATCCTGGGTAATATGGGTAATATAGTTGTTTGTAAGCCCGTTGGAGGTGTTGAATTGAACCATCTGATTGTTTTCCAACCTTAGTAGGCCCTGTGAGCGGGTACCCAACCAGATCCTGTTTTTGTTGTCTACGAACACAGACATTACATCGTGATCGGGCATCCCCTGCGGGGTGGAGTATTGCAGCCATTTCCCCTGATCGTACATCAGCAGACCTCCACCATTGGTAGCCAGCCAAATACGGCCCTGTTTGTCCTGTGTTGAAGCCAGGAACACCTCCGAGGGCATACCCTGGCTTTGATTCCAGGTAAAAAAGGTTTCTCCGTCAAACATAGACACGCCTCCTCCCCGGGTGCCCATCCAGATGTTTCCGTCCTGGTCTTCCAGCAAGGTGTAGACAATATTGCCCGCTAATCCATGAGAGGTATCGTAATGCACCACCTGGTCGCCCATGATTTTGCTTACTCCTCCACCATAGGTACCGACCCAGAGGTTTCCGTTGCGATCTTCCAGAATAGCCTCAATGCTGTTGTTTGGAAGTCCGGTATCGGTATTGTAGATGATGTAGTGCGTTCCATCGAAACGGACCAGCCCCCCTACCCTGGTTCCGATCCATAAATGTCCTTGCGAGTCGATCCGAAGCGAAAGAACCTGGTTGTCGGGCAGACCGGTTTCTGTATCGAAATAGGAGAAATGGGTGCCATCGTAGCGAATAAGCCCTGCACCGTAAGTAGCAATCCACATTACGCCCGACCGATCTTGCCGTATCACTGAAATATCATCATGCTGCATTCCCTGGGGCCGTCCAAAAAAACTGAAAGAGTAAGGGTTTTCGGTTCGGGTATAGGGGTCTCTTGCCACCTCAAAGGCAGGGGTTTTAACTTTTATGCGTACAGGCTGGGAGAGTTGTCTTGTGGCAGGTTCCTGGAGAGCAGCCTCCAAAGATCTGCTCACCGGGGGCCTTATGGAGAGTTCTCTGGGAACAATTTCTTTTCTGGGATTGGGCAACTGGTGCCTGGGAGAGGATATGTAAGGCACCTTACGGAATTCGGGCAATGAGAGGGCCAGGGCAGGTTCTGATGGAGTCGACAACGAACCTCCAGCCTGTAAGGACCCTGTGATCAAGGCAAACGGAGGCACTCCCTCAGGGTTTGCATCTTTTTTACCACAGCATGCCGCCATCACCAGCACAACCCCTATCGCAACAACGGCTATACTGCATCGCCTGCGGACAACAGTAGCGCACTGACCTGGAGAGCCGGGAGAAGTTGATCTGAAAAAGGGAAAAGTGCCAAAAAATTCAACCATCCGGGTCGATCTTTATCCATTTACAAACCATGCAAAGTTTCTCTCTGCATTGTAAGGTAAAAATAGTGCTTTAGGCTTTACCCCTTATCCGCAAATCCCTGTTTTTTAAAAAATTTCCCTAAGCAGAAAGCCCTGCATAGAAAAGGCTGATATATATAGCCTATGGTTTGGAGGGATAGAGACCGAACTTCTCCAGTATCTCCAGAAATTCTTTTTCTCTGAGGGGTTTGATAAGGTAATCGTCTAAACCCTGCTGCATGTACTTTTCCCTATCTCCTTCAAAAGCATTGGCGCTCAAACCAATAATGGGCGGAAGATGATCGAATTGCTCGCGAAGGATACGGGTAGCTGTTACTCCATCCATAACGGGCATTTGAATATCCATCAGGATGAGATCATAGGCCTGTGGCGAAAACTTATGCAGAGCCTCTTTTCCGTTGTTCACAATGGTTACTGTGTGCCCCATGGCCTGAAGCATAAGTGAAATAACTTTCTGGGTAACCACTTTATCTTCCACCAGCAGTATATTCAGTGAAACCCCGTGGCTTTGCAAAGGAGTAGATTGTGAGACTTTTTGAGTGCCGTCCACAGGTTTTGCTTTGAAAGTAAACCAGAAGCAACTTCCCACACCCGGGGTACTTTCCAGGCCGATGCGTCCGCCCAGAAGTGTAGTCAACTCTTTGCAGATGGCAAGCCCCAGCCCTGTACCCTCCTGGTTGTTATGGGCCATTTTGCCGGTCTGGAAAAACGGTGTAAACAGTTTTTGCTGATCCTCCGGGCTTATCCCTGGACCTGTATCACAAACCTTTACCCGGATCATGATCACACCCTGGGCTGTGTCGTCAGGCAGCAATTGGTCATTTACAAGGTCTGCAATAATGTCGATCCGACCCGTTCGGGTAAATTTTACCGCATTGGAGAGTAAATTCTTTATCACCTGGCTTATCCTGGATTGATCGCTTCTGACACTAACCGGAATCCGGGCATCTATCCTGCTGTGAAGTGTTACATCGGATGTGGTAAGGGGAGCAAATAGTTTCATTGCATGATCAAACAGATCCGCAAACAAGAAATCGGTTTCTTTGAGTTGAAGCTTTCCTGCTTCAATTTTGGAGATATCCAGGATCATATTGATGGTCTCCCTAAGATTCTCGCCGGCCTGATTGAGTGCATCCACATAATCCCTGGCATTATCATCGAGGGGCAGTCGGCTGAGCATGGATGCCATACCCAATATACCGGTAAGGGGAGTCCGTATCTCGTGGCTCATATTGGCAAGGAAGTTCTGTTTGAATTCAGCAGATTTGCGTGCAATGGAAACCTCTTGCTCAAGCTTCAGTTGGTGCTGTCGTTTGGCCTCTTTTTCCCTTTTCTGCTGCTCTCTTCGCTTTATAACCAGGTAGGCCAGGGCAAAGGCAATGAAAACATACAACGCATAGGCCCACCAACGAGCATACCATGGGTGGCGGATTTGAAAGGGAAACTCCGCCACATCACTCATCACCCCTTCGCTGTTGATGGCCCTTACACGAAAAGTATAATAGCCCGGGGGGAGGTTGCCGTAGGTAACTTCAGTACGGTGGGAAGGAATGCTCCATTGGTCGTCGAAACCAGCCAGCATGTACTGATACTTAACTTTGCCGGTGAAATACAAGGTAATCCCTACAAAACGGAAAAACAAAAAGTTATTATCATGCCCCAGTTTCAGTCTTTTGGGTAAGCCATACCATGGCGTTACTGAGTCAAAGCGCAGATTTCTGATCTTCACCCCATTTGACAGATCAAAATCGCGTTCACCTGACAGGTTGAGCCGGGCCCAGTTGATGGGTTCGTTGTACAAACCGACCGAAACAATCTCCAGCACAGGAGCAATTGTATCGGGGCTATCCCCTTTATGGTGGTACATGGTAAGCACATCGTTGGCCCCAATCCACAATCTGCCGCGTGTGTCTTCCAGAATACTTCTTGAATTGGCTCCTATTCCAATAAAACCGTCATCGGTGGTATAGCCTTTAAAGAGAATCCGGTGCCTGGGGTTGTCTTCTTTCCAGAGCAGTGAGTCGGCCACAAGCAGTCTGCATAACCCCATGCGTGTACCAAACCACATTACCCCCCTTGAATCCTGCAGAACTGAATACACCACATTGCTGAGCAGCCCTTCATTTTCGGTAAACAATACTTGCTGGTTGTTCTTCAGAAGGATCGCTCCTTTGCCATTGGTTGCAATCCAGAGGGCACCTTCCTGGTCGAAGGTCATATCCAGGATATTGTTATGCAGCAAACCTTGCGCCTGGCTCACATGCCAGAACTGGTTTTCATCGAAATAGCACACACCCGACGATCCGGTACCGATCCAGAAACCACCCTGCGGGTCCTGCCGTATCACACGGGTATCATTGGCAATGAGGCCATGCTCTTGGCGGTAATTGGTAAAATATTCTCCATCAAACATTACAATCCCATCTGAGCGGGTAGTCATCCACAGCCGGTCCTGTTGATCTATAATCATGGAGAGTATCAAATCATCGGGCAGACCCTGTTGGGGTGTAAAATGCCGGAAAACTCTTCCGTCAAAACTTGCTATTCCTCCCCCTGTGGTGGCAAACCAGTAAACCCCTTTGCTATCCTGAAGAATACCCGAAACCCTGTCGTGCACCAGTCCGTGCCATGTAGAAAAATGATAAAAGGCCTGCTCATCGAACCGAAACACACCATCGCGATTGGTCCCAAACCAGATATCGCCATTGCTGTCTTCAAAAATGCTTCTTACAAAACCATCGCGCAGGCTCTGTTTTTCAGTAAAATGCATAAACATATCGCCACGGTAGTTGGCCAGGCCACCTCCATACGAACTGAACCAGATCTTCCCGTTGCGATCCTCCATAACATGAGTAATAAACTCATTGATCAATCCCTGCTCTTCGCCAAAATGAAACAACTGGTCATCGGTCAACCGCATAAGGCCTGTAAAGCGGGTTCCAATCCAGATATTGCCTCTTCTGTCAGTAGTAAGAGCAGTAATAAAATCATCTTTCAGATGGCGGGTAGTATTGTAATGCCATATTTGCCGGGTTTCAGTATCCAATGCAAAAATGCCGCCCCCATCGGTACCGAACCAGATACGTCCCTTCTGATCCACGGAAGAGGCTACAATCAGAGCGTAGGGAAGCCCAGCCTGTACATTGAAGTTGTAGAACTTTTCTCCGTCAAACCGCGATACGCCTCCCCCCCTGGATCCAAACCACAAATCTCCGTGTTTGTCTTCTGAAATGGAGTATACGATCTCATTGGGCAGACCCGATACGGAGGTATAATGTACAATGGTATCGCCGTTGATACAACTTACACCATTATAGGTTCCCAGCCAGATACGCCCCCTGCTGTCTTCAAAGATTTTTTCCACACGATCGTGCAGCAATCCATTTTGTGTGGTGTAAAAATGAAAGAAAAAACCATCAAAACGAATGGCGCCACCCGATCGGGTGCCCAGCCAGATATGGCCATGCTGATCTTCCAGAACTGCAAGGATATGGTTTTGATCCAAACCTTCGGCAACCGTATAATGGTAAAAATGCAAACCATCGAAGCGTATAAGTCCTCCGCCATAGGTGCCCATCCAGATATTCCCTTTGCTGTCCTGGATTATGGAGCTGATATCGTCGTGCTGCATCCCTTGCCTGCGGGTAAAAAAGCTGAAGCTGTGTGGATTGTTAACAGGCTGAAAAGCATCTTTCACCTTAATGGGCTCCGGGATGCCCGCCAGCTGAAGGCTATCAGAAACAATATTCATTACAGGGGCTGGAAAACCCTCCTTCCCGGGAATTAACACTGTGGGAGGTAAAAGCGTGTTCATCTGAGGTTCCACACCTGCAGTAACATTGTAATGGGTGGGAAACCTGTCGGGTCTTTTGGCTACAAGGATTTCGGGACTTCCGGCTTTTACTCTGCGGGGCTGCTCAACCTCTGCTGGATTTATGGGTTCGGGAAAAACAGGGTGCTGGGCAAAAAATGGGTTTTCCACCGATTCTTTTACGATAGATTCAGACGTACACCCCAGCAGCATCAACAACCCAATAATTCCAAGAAAGATATATCTGGACATGCTTGTTGTTTTTCCTCTGATCGCTAAATTAACATATTTTTATTATAAACCTAACGATTTGCCTTCCGTATCTGACAAAAAATATCCATTTTAAATAAAAAAGATACCACCTACATCGATCAGAGGTCCGGAAAAGATTTCAACAATTTCAACCCCTCTTTCCAATAGCTGCTGCCTGAGCAAAGGAGCATCCTTCAGGCTATCCAGTGAGCCGCATACAAAGAGAGTATGATTGAAGTAACCACAGCAACCCGGGAAAAAACCATGCTTAACGCCATGAAGTTTTACACTCCCGGGGTCAGCAAAAAAGCAAGGGATCCTTCGTTCCGTTAAAGTCTTATGGATTCCTCTGTCGGATGTTATGATACAACCGGCCACTTCAAGGGCATTGCACCGGGCATACCCCTGCGCGCAATGGATAAAATGGCTGTGGGTTTCTTTGATGGCGTTACCTGAGATGTTTTTGTTGTGCAAAATCCCGTAGGAAGTGTAGCAGGCATTGTAATGAGCCGTTTGAGGATAGGATTTTCCCAGTTTGCTTTCACCCACCTTTACACTTACACCCGTGTGCAACAACTTCTGCAGATAATGCTCTGGCAGATCGGGCGCCAGCACCAGGCCACCCGGCCATTGATACATAAAGATATCAGGATGCCCTGAAATGGTATCGTATACAATGCCCTGGGTAGCAAACTCCACCACAGTGCCCCAGGGTTGCAGGTTTTGCAATGCCTCAGCAGGAGCTCGTGAATCAATCCAGATCAATGGTAATCTCATGGGGCTGGAGTTTTGGATCTGTAGTAAATTTCGCAGTTGAAAACTGCTGTAAAAGCCAGAGCTTGTTAATGGCTTTGTGTCCGATGGCTACATTCAGCCTTTTAGGATGCACACCAATCTTAATATGCGACCCACTCTTACCCACCAACAGTGAGGCAATTTTCTGGCGCCAGACCCTGGAGAGTATTTTTTCACCCAGAGCAGGATGAAAGGGGCCTGCCAGCAGGGCAGTACCATCGAATAGCCCCTCAGAGGGATGGAGCCCCATCCTGAGTACCTTTACCCCGGCCTGCTGAAACATATCATACAATCGGGCACACAAATCTATGGCCTGTTCTTCCGACTGAGGTGCAAATTTCCCCTGTTCAGAAAGAATCGCCAGGGGGGTATCGCGAATAACCAGGGTGGGATAAATACGGGTGGTTTGTGCGCCTGAAGCAATAATCTTCAGGGCTGTTTCTATGCTTTTTTCCTCCGTATCTGCAGGTAATCCGGTCATCATCTGCAACCCGGTTTCAAATCCTGCATCCAGCAACATTTGTGCGGCATCCAAAGCAACAGAAGCAGTATGCCCTCTTCCGGAAGCTTTAAGCACCTCATCATCGAGCGATTGAGCGCCTAATTCCACCGCCGTTACCCGGTATTCTTTCAGTAAGCGTATCACTTCGGCATTGATATAATCCGGTCGTGTAGAGAGACGAATGCCCTGCAATTTCTCCTGCTCAAGGTAAGGGAGTGCCAGGGAGAGGTAAGCCCGTTGCTGATGGGTTGGCAGTCCGGTAAAACTTCCTCCGAAAAAAGCAAGTTCCACAAAAGCTCCCTGCCGGGGAAGAGTTTCCAGGTGACGCTGTATTACCTGATGGATCTCTGCCGGTGAGGGAACACGGCAATTGCCCGATATACGATACTGGTTGCAGTAAATGCAACGAAACGGACAGGCAAGCTCCGGAATAAATACAGGAATATTAAAATGTGGCATGACACAAGGAAGGTTCTGCAGTTACCCTTTGTAACCCACAGCCCTTTCAAGGTTTACTACCTCTTCCATCTTTGTATCGTTGAAATAGGTACGTGCCAGGTTGGCTTCAAGCACATCGGCTCCGGTGAGGTCGGCTCCGGAAAGATTGGCCTTGAAAAAATTGGCTCTTACCAACTCTGCATACTCCAGCTGACATTGAGAGAGATCGGCACGGGTAAAATCAGCCTCAGTGGCATTGACTCTGGTGAGGTTGGCATTTTCGATCGTTGCATCGGTAAGATCGGCCTCTACCAGCTGGGCATTGCTAAGATCGGCACGGGCCAGCACAGAATTCTCCATACTTGCACCTTTGAGATTGGCACCAGAAAGATTGGCATTGGCCAGGAAAGCTCCTGCAAGATTGGTTCCGGACAAATTGGCTCCGCTCAGATCGGCCTTGGAGAAATTCGCCCCGGAAAGATCTGCCCCCTGAAGGTTTGCTCCGGATAGGACAGCCCCCCTCAGGTTTAGCGGACGATAGGTGTCACCCACTGAACTCTGGGCGATCAGCAACCATAAATCTTTGTCAGTCAATATCCTTTCAGATTTATCGGACATGGTGTAAACATTAAATTATTATACAAATTTACAATTAATGTTGATATAAACGAGTATTTATTAAACAAATTCATTTTCACAACAATACAACCAACAGGGACACGATATTGTTTTTGTCCCACAAACAAAATCACTTATCCTTTCTTTTGCGCTTTTGATAGAATTCAAAGTGAGTTATCAAAGACAACCTGCACGATGATGATCTTTTCCAGACTTCCCCTCCTAAAAGCATCGAAAGATGGTAGTTTTATTTTACATCAAAAACAGTGAAATACCCAATTTAACCTGGTACATCCAACGATCTTAAATAGTTTTCGGCATGATCAATCAAACCGGCACGTTTCGCCTCCGGCATACGGTCAAAAGTTTTCAACAGCATAGCCAGGCGGGGGTTTTGCCCGAAGAAACTGCGGTGCACATGCATAAACCTCCAGAACAAGGCATCCCAGGTCTGCTGCCATGTTCCTTTTTTGAAATCACTCATTTTGAGAATGTAATTACTGCCACTGATGTAGGGCTTTGTGGCAAATACACCTCCATCGGCAAACTGGCTCATGCCGTAAACATTGGGCACCATAACCCAATCCCATGCATCAACAAAAAGCTCCATAAACCATTGATAAACCTGATCGGGATCGAATTCGCACAAAAGCATGAAGTTGCCGATAATCATAAGACGCTCAATATGATGGCAGTATCCGGTTTCAAGCACCTTTTCTATAACCTGGTCTACAGGTTCAATACCCGTTTGGGCTGTGTAAAAACCCTGCAGGTATTTTTCTGTTGAACCCCCAGAAGTTGCGGGTTCGCTGATAAGAACCTCTTAACAGGTACATGGCACGGATAAATTCGCGCCAGCCCATAATCTGCCTTACAAAACCCTCGGCAGAGTTTAGCGGTATATCATGGGTTCTGGCATAATCCAGGGAGGCATCAAGCAACTGATCAGGAGTGAGCAGGCCTGCATTCATCATGGGGCTTAGCACACTATGGTGCAAAAAATGTTCTTTCTGAACCATGGCATCCTCATAATCTCCAAACTTTGCAAAGCGGTGCTTCAGAAAGTGGTGAAGCCAGTCCTTGGAGTCTTCAAAGGTATAGGGATAAACGGGATGGTCTCTCAACTGACCGGGATTGCCGGCAAAGTGTTCGCGGGTATAAGCGCATGCCTGTTGCCATGTTGCTTCAGCCGATAGCACAGGAACAGGAGGCGGAGTTTCATTTGCAGGATACTTTTTTCTGTTTTCTGCATCAAAGCTCCACTTGCCACCTTTAGGCATCACTCCCCTTTCCAGCATAATGCCCCTTCTTTTTCGCTGGTCGATGTAAAAATCGGTTTGAAAAAACCGCTTTCTGCCTTCGAAATAGCTGCGAATCTCGTCACTGCTATTCAAAAACATAGGAGATTCGTATACTTTGAGCTGCATTTTCAGTTTTGCCATGGCAGCCTCAATTCGCTTTTGCAGCCAGTCATCGGTCGGATCCACCACATGCACCCATTGCACACCCTGCTGCCTAAGGTCTTCCAGAAGTAAAGCAATCTTTGAGCGCTGTTCGAAAGAGTCAATATACTGTACCTGGCACCCCTGGTCCTGGAGCCACAGGGCATAGCTTTTCATTGCTGCCCTCATAAACGCAATCTTTTGCTTATGGAAAGGGTAAAGGCGAAAAAAAAGTTCTTCCTCCACCAGTACAACTCCGGTTTCGCTGAGCGGCAAAGGAGAATGTTCGAAAAGCTGGTGTGGAAAAACAATACTAATCGCGTTCATAGTTTTTATTTTTATTTCTGCGGCATCGCTCACTGCAATACCTTACTTCTTCCCATGTTTTTGCCCACTTTCGCCTCCATGCAAAAGCCAAACTGCATACAGGGCAGATTTTGTGGGGCAAATCACTTTTGGGCACATGCTTCATGAGCTTCGGGCTTACTAAATATTGGCTGTGTCACTTCCATTTCCTGCCTGTCAACATATCTAATGGAGTGAATACGGTGATAGTTTTCTTACATCCGTCTAAACAGAATCAAATCAAAGGTTGAAAAGGGCAGTTGTTTTCAATACATTGACGAAAACCAGCGATGTAATGCACCAGCAGTATAAAAAACAAAGAATTAACAAAACAATCCCCTTCATGTTTATTTGTTTCATCCGTAAATAATTTGTTTTAAACAGGTCGGATGGAACATCCTGAATAGTCATCCTCGTGTGTGTTAAAAGGCTTATCATGGATGTTTTACCAGCAAGGGTTCACATTCTTTCCAGAAGGAGAAGAAAGAGGAGTGGTATCTTTTTGCCTGGCACAACCAGAGTCTGGGTTCTTCAATTCCCTGGTAATGGTGGTTCAGGGGATGTTCCCTGAAAAAGATCTTCTGCTCTCCCACCCTGCTTCGCAGTTCTTCAAACTCCGCCACCATAATCTGAATATCGGGTATATTGGCCGACAACTTTAGTACAAAATCCATAACTTTTTCGCCAACAGGATACCTGGCAAAAACCGAGGGTTCGAGAAGCAAAATGCGGTTGGCATGCAGGTGAGCCTTCCATGCTGGATCGAGGTTGTAAAAGTTGTACAACAAAACAGGCTGCAACGGATCAAGTTGCACAGGTTCTGGTTTGGGCAGGCAGGCCTTCAGACCGGGCTCTATGGTTTTGATCAGTGGGCTGGGTATTGCCCCCAGCGGAAATTCCTCATAGGAAACATCCAGGTAAGTGCCCCTTTGTGCGGATCCGGTGAAGCGATTGATGTTTTCCTGGTTGGCAAAATACTTTTTGCGACTGAAAGAACCCGCCACCCACTGCCAGCTAAGTGCATTGCTAGCCCAATCGGCATCCAGCAAGTGATAGTACATCCAACGTGCCGGGGTGCGCCAATGACTTTGGGCAATATTACACGCCAGGCTTGCCACATACATTCGCATATGATTGTGCATATATCCGATGTCATAAAGCTGGTTTACACCAACATCAATAGCCTCAATACCTGTTCGAGCCCTTTCCAGGCCCAGTGGCATCAGTCTATGAGCTATGTTCGACTGATTGTGCAGCAGATCTGTATGCAAAGCCTCTCCCTTGTGCAACCAAACCTGTTGAAAAAAATCGCGCCAGGCAAGCTCCTGGATGAATTTGTACATTTTTTTCGGAGCAAAGCCCCTTTCAATGAGTTGCTCATACACCCACCGGGTAGAAATAACACCACGTGAGATGTAGGGCGAAAGACGCGAAACACCACCCTCAAGAAAATTGCGTGTAGCACCATAGCCTTCAGGATCGAATTGACCGACTCTTTCTACTATACTCTTGTAATCTGTGGAAAATGCAGTGTCAACCATATCGGATTATTTATACAACCTTAACCTTTGAAATAGTCGGGCAGAAAATTTGCCAGCCAGACCCTTTAAGCGATATCCATATGTAACAAGGCAGCAGCTGCAAGGTTTGATCTGATCCATTGACATACCTCACTGACACACAATCAGCTCAAAGGTATCGCTTCGTAAAATGAGCAAGGGTTGTAACAACTGCGTTTGGCAATATCCCATCCGGAACATCATTTTCAGGTCTAAACAGGACCAGATCCGTTCCTCTTTCCCTCTGACAATCAGCCCGGATAAAAAAAATGATTTTTTTTCAAAAAAAACTTGCACAATTCAAATTACCATATTAGATTTGCAGTGTATTAGAATTGTAATACAGTAGTAACATAATAAACACATAAACTATGATCCAGCTAAAAAACCTAACGTTTGGATACCGAAAAAACCAAATGTTGTTCAACAACCTTGACCTTGAGCTTCAGGCGGGCAGTATATACGGACTGTTTGGCATGAATGGCGCCGGCAAGACCACTTTGCTAAAGCACATAGCCGGTTTGCTTTTTGCTCGTCAGGGGCAGTGTTTGATCTTCGAGAAAGACATCAGCAACCGCCAACCCGAGTTGTTGGCCAATCTGTATGTAATCCCTGAAGAATTTGTACTTCCACCTGTAGACTTCTCCACCTTTGTAGCTCTTCACGCGCCCTTCTACCCCCGCTTCGACTACACGTTGCTTGAGAAATACCTCAATGAATTTGAGATATCCAATGGAAAGAAGCTCACTGCTTATTCCTATGGTCAGAAGAAGAAGTTCCTGATCGCTTTTGGGCTGGCCACCCAGACCAATGTACTGCTGATGGATGAGCCCACCAACGGATTGGATATCCCATCCAAAAGCCAGTTTCGCCGCATTATGGCCGCTGCTTCCACAGAAGATCAGTGCATTGTAATCTCTACACACCAGGTGCGCGATCTGGCAAGCATCATCGATCATGTAATTGTACTGGACAACGGGAAGATCATTTTCAAGGAAACTACCATGGACATAGCCTCACGTCTGGCTTTCGGAAAGATTAAAGAGGGTACTGCAGATGATGTGCTATATGCCGAAGATGTATTGGGAGGCAAGGCAGCCATCCGCAAAAACACAGGCCACGACACCGAGGTTGACCTCGAGTTGCTCTTCAACGGCATCATAAAGAATTCAGAAGTTATTAACCAGGCAATTAAATCTTAATACCATGGACAAGATCAATCAATTCTCAATTCAGCGCTTTATACTTCTTATCAAGAGGCAGATTCTGCTCAATGCCAAAAACTGGCTTGTGGGCCTGGGAGCCATTGCAGGGATTTTGATCATAGTATCTCTCCTGCAATCCTACCTTGGCAAAAGCTTTAACCTTCCGGCCATGGTAAACCTGGGCATTACCCTGATCTTTGTGGTCGGATACATGCTCACCTCTGGCATTTACAGTGAAATACACACACCGGCACGCAGTCAGTTTTATCTTACTCTGCCTGCAACTACAGCCGAAAAATTATTCTCCAACTGGGCAATCACCTCCCTGCTCTATGTATTGATTTCGTTTATTCTGCTCAGCCTCAGCATTGCCCTTACCAGCCTGCTGGCTTCCTTGCTGTTTGGCACTCAAACGGCTTTCTTCAACCCCTTTCAACCGGATTACCTCAAGGTGATGGGAGTGTTTGTGGTAACGCACAGTATCTTCTTCCTGGGCTCGCTGTACTTCAGAAAAAATAACTTCCTGAAAACAGTGCTGGCCATATTTATCCTGGTGATGGCCTTGTCAATGATTGGAGGTTTGTTGATGTATTTGTTGTTTGAGCCCGGCCTGAACAACATCGAGCTCTCCAACCAGCAGCTGGATCCTGCCATGCAAAGATTGTTTGAAGAGACCATCCCCCAAATTGCCAGGATTATTTTCTGGGCTGTTTTGGCTCCGTTCTTTGTGCTGGTAAGTTATTTCAAATTAAAAGAAAGAGAGGTTTAACATGGAATTCCTTGAAAATCAACCTATATATATGCAGATAGCCGACAACTTTTGTGAGAACATCCTCACACAGAACTGGAAAGCCAACCAGAGAATTCCATCGGTAAGAGAAATTGCTGTAACCATGGAAGTAAACCCCAATACCGCTATGCGTGCCTTTGTATACCTGCAGGATAAGGAGATCATCTACAACAAAAGAGGGATCGGGTATTTTGTGGCCGAGGAGGGTTACCAGAAAGCTCTTGAGCTGAAACGGGCCGAGTTTATCGAAAAAGATTTGCCCGTTTTGATGAAAACCATGAAACTGCTGGACATCAGCTGCCACGAAATGGAATCCATTTACAAGCAATACGAGAAGTAATCCCGTTGCCCCCCTGGGCTTGCGGTATCAAATGAAGCATGATTTCAAAAAATATAACCAGGGATGCGAATTCATCATGCGGGTTGCATCCGGCACAAACTAAAAATTAATAGCGATGAAGAAAAGTAATATATTACTGCTGGCAGCACTGGCCATTTCCATTGTGATCATGTTCGGTGGTTTGCTCCTGCTGCGTTCGAAGGTGATGGCCTCCATTGAAATTGGCAGCGGAAAAATGGTAGAAATACAACGTACTACCCAGGATTGGGAAAGGATAAAGGTGCAGGGAAATATCCAAGTATTTTTCACCCAAACCGAACCCTCTTCTCTGACCGTAAAGGCTGACGAGAACCTTCTGGAGTTTATCCGCACCGAAGTGGTAAACAATCAACTCATTATTGAAACCACTCGTGCCATCCATTCCAGAAACGAATTGCAGGTAGAGTTGCACAACCCCTTCCTTGCAGAAGTGGAGGCGATTGCCGGTTCGCGTTTTACAACCCGAAATCTTCTGGAACTTTCTACCCTCAGAATAATTGGTAATGCAGGGGCACAGATGAGCGTACAGGGTTTTTTTGATGTACTGGATGTAGTGCAGGCTGCCGGAGCTCGGATCAACCTGTCGGGTAAAACGGACCAGCTCACCATTCGGTCGGATGCTGGGGGTCGTGTAGACGCACTGGAACTGGAAGCACGCCAGGCGCGTGTAGAAGCCAATGCAGGAGCATCGGCCTCGGTTAATGCTCAATTGCTCGATGCACGTGCCGCCGCTGGAGGAACCATCAACTATGTCGGAAACCCGGTATTCTCTGTAAATGAAGCCACTGCAGGCGGACAAATCAGACACAGAAACTAAATATTCAGCTTACAGTCGTGCGCTGAGAGGCCGTATCTTTAGCCCAATGGATATTTTCCGGCTTTAGATACAGCCTCTTTTTTTTGTAATTTTGCCCTTTGTTTTTTCTATGCTTAATTACTAAACCCTCCGGCTTTGAATACCTACAAACATATTTTCTTTGACCTCGATCGCACTCTCTGGGATTTTGACACCAACAACCGCGAAACCTTCCGCGAAATGTATGACCACTTCGGGCTTCTGCAACGCGGCATTCCTGATCCTGTAAGGTTTTACGACCAATACCAGCAAATCAACATGGCACTTTGGGAAGACTACAAGCAGGGGATCATAGAAAAAGAAACCCTGAATTTTGAAAGATTTCACCAGAGCCTGCTGCTTTATTCTGTAAACGACAGCAAGCTGGCAAAGGAAATGGGTGAATGGTACGTAAGATTAAGCCCTCTGAAAACAAACCTTTATCCTCATACCCTGCAAGTGCTGGAAACCCTGCAACGCAAGTACCAGCTGCACATCATTACCAATGGCTTTGAGGAGGTTCAGTACATCAAGCTGGAGAAAAGCGGTCTGAAACCGTTCTTCAGCCATATCATTACTTCCGAAAGGGCTGGATTCAAAAAGCCCGACAAACGTATTTTTGAATATGCTCTGCACCAAACCGGGGCCAGTGTTCACGAAAGTCTTATTATCGGCGACGATCCTCAGGCCGACATAGCGGGTGGCCAGCAGGTGGGCATGGACCAGATCTGGGTAAAGCACCATGCAGAAGGCCTCCCCGTTGAGGATGCCACTTTTTGTGTAGAAAAACTAAGTGATATTCTGGATATCCTGGGCTCATGAGCCAAAGCTGGCCAGCAGGGTTTCTCCTCCCCTTACCTTATCTCCAATTTTTACATGTACTTTGGCATCCAGGGGCAGAAAAATATCAACCCGTGAGCCAAACTTAATGAAACCCATTTCACCCCCCTGAACGGCCTGATCGCCCTCCTTGCTGTAGCAAACGATACGACGTGCCAGCGCACCTGCAATCTGCCTCATGAGCACCTCGCCATGGTTTGGGGTATCTACCACAACCGTAGTTCGCTCATTGTCGGTGGATGATTTGGGATGCCAGGCAACCAGGTATTTGCCCGGATGGTATTTTGAGTAGCTTACCTTACCAGAAACCGGATAGCGGTTTACATGCACATTAACAGGCGACATAAATATGGATACCTGCAGACACTCTCTTTTCAGATACTCATCTTCCTGGGTTGGCTCAATCACCACAATCTTGCCATCTGCCGGGCAAATTACATGCTGCTCGTTGATGGGAGTGGTGCGCCTGGGAGAGCGGAAAAACTGCAAAACTGTAACAAACAAAACCAGCAAAACACCATAAACAAGGTAATGCCAGCTGGCATGTACCGGCGACGATACCCTGAGCAAAACCACAACACCCACTACAAACAGCATGGTGAAAAACAAACTGGTATATCCTTCTCTGTGAATTTTCATTTTTCTTTCGGAATTAATATTGAGCTTTTCAATTAAAATAAATCAGAATTACAACCTCGATCCAACCCACTCCTTCCCCAGCTTTGGGGCCTATTGTGTTCCTCCAGGAATGAGGGATCACGGCAAAACAGCTGGCAAAATTAAGAAATCAGCATGAGGTAAACAAAAACAAAAGGCGTAGCCATGATCAGACCATCGAAGCGGTCGAGAATTCCTCCGTGTCCGGGAAGCAACCGCCCACTGTCCTTGGCATTGATGCTTCTTTTGAACAGAGATTCAAACAAATCGCCATAGGTACTGAATACCACCACCATACCTCCCACTACCATCCAGTCGAGGGCTCTCAGGTCGGTGTAAAAAATTCCCAGTATCCAGGCGGTAATAAGACAAAGGATGCCCCCACCGGTAGTACCTTCCCAGGTTTTCTTGGGCGATACCCTCTCAAAGAGTTTGGTACGCCCGATAGAACTTCCCACCAGGTAGGCACCACTTTCGTTGACCCAGACAAGAAAAAACAAACCCAGCACAATGGTATAATTATAGGTATCGGGTCTGAAACCAGGGTTGGGCAAATAGTTGAGCAAGGCAAACGGCACCGCAACATACAGAAGCCCGAAAAAGGTAAAAGCTACATTGGTAAAAGGATTGGGAAGATTGCGGTACAATTCAAGAAGAAAAACCAGGAACAGAAGCAGAAAATTGAAAAGCAATATTTCTACAGGAGCAAGCTCTAAAGCAATCAAAGCATTGGAAAGAAACAAAAATGAACCTGCCAGAGTTCCCAGAACTTTGTTGGGTGTAATATTTACCCGTTCGAGCATGGAATAAAACTCCCACAGCCCAAGGATAGTTACTACCAGAAACAGACCGGTAAAGGTGTACGGACTGAAAACTACCGATACAATAATCAGTAAAACAATAACGATCCCGGTAAGGGTTCTTGTTACCAGATTACTCAAAGCTTTTCCCTCTCTATTATTCTCTTGGCCGGCAATACATCGTCAGGGCTGACATAAAGCTCTATTTCGCCAAAGGCATAGGCATAGTCCTTCTTGCTGAGGGAAAAGCATTTAATCCCCTCATTTTCAAGCACCCCTTTTACGATTTCCGCTTTATACTCCTGCTGGGTAGTATAAATACACAGCCAATTTTGGTTCATAATGGGCAAAGATGCTATTTTTTTTCCAATTCGGCTTCCTGATCAATAAAAAACACAAACAACTCTTTGGGGCCATGGGCACCCATTACGAGCGTTTTTTCTATATCTGCTGTACGGCTGGGACCGGTAATGGTAGTAATCATGGAGGGCAATGTGGTGTATCGCTTGCGGATCCCTTCCAGGGCATCTTTCAGATCACTCACCAGTTGATTGCGCCAAGCTACCACACAATGCACTTCGGGAATAATAAAACCTTTGCGGCCGGAAGGTAGGCGACTACTCACCATGATACTGCCAAGGCGGGCAATCAGATACTCACAACTGGTGATACCTGCAACACATTCCTTAAATTCTTCAGGAGCATTGATACAAAAGATACCATGTTGGTTCAACAGCGATTGCAAAGAGCTCTCGTAGCAGTGTATCTGCTCAGATCCTTTGCCAAGCAGGAGTTCTTTGATATTCAGGGCAAATTCCTGCTCATCGGCACAGTACACAAAGTTACCTCCTACCCTGGCAAAAGCCTCAGCAAAAGCTACTTCGGGATATTCTGTTTCGGGTGCTGCATAGATCTTTTGGGAATAATCTTCCTGAAAAAAGGGAGAATCCATAGGATTAACCAATGCATCGCGAATGGCTTTGAGAACTTTTTCCCTAGTTGTGCTTTCTTCCATGATAATGCCTGGTAAAAGAGCGCATCAAGCCTGTGTGCCGGCCTCTTCCTGCTTGTTGTCGTCCTGGGCTGCCGGAGCAAGATTCTGATCCTCTTCAGCAACAATGGGCTTTACGGTTGAAGATTCTCCCAGGGGCTCTTCTGCATTTTGCTCACTCCCATCGGTATGGATATGCAAATCTGCAAAGGGTCGCTTACCGAAAATGCTTTCCAGGTCTTCACGGAAAATCACTTCCTTCTCCAGGAGAAGATTGGCCAATTGCTCAAGTTTATCACGGTTTTCCATGAGAATATCCTTGGCACGCTGGTAGGCAGATTCCAGCAAGGCGCTTACTTCCTGATCAATGATTTCTGCAGTTTTCTCCGAATAGGGCTTGGAGAATGCGTATTCGCTTTGACCACTGGAATCGTAATACGAAATATTGCCAAGCTTCTTGTTGAGCCCAAAATAAACCACCATGGCATAGGCCTGTTTGGTAACTTTTTCAAGGTCGTTGAGAGCACCGGTTGATACTTTGTTGAAGATGATATCTTCGGCAGCTCTGCCACCCAGGGCACTGGTAATTTCGTCGAACAACTGCTCGTAGGTAGTGATCTGCCTTTCTTCGGGCAGGTACCAGGCTGCACCCAAGGCTTTGCCGCGAGGCACAATGGTAACCTTTACCAGCGGATGAGCATGTTCGAGCAACCAGCTGGTAGCGGCATGGCCCGATTCGTGGAACGCGATCACCTTCTTCTCCAGCGGAGAGATGATCTTGTTCCTTTTCTCCAATCCACCGATGATACGGTCTACGGCATCCAGGAAATCTTGCTTTTCAATTACTTTTTTATTGCGGCGTGCTGCAATCAGGGCAGCTTCGTTACACACATTGGCAATGTCGGCACCAGAGAAACCAGGGGTTTGGCGTGCCATGAAGTCGGCTTTCACCTCTTCCGAAAGCTTAAGGGGCTTCATGTGCACTTTAAAAATTGCTTTTCTCTCTTCCAGGTCGGGCATTTCCACCTGTATCTGGCGATCGAATCGTCCGGCACGCATCAGCGCACGGTCAAGGATATCGGCACGGTTGGTAGCCGCCAGTATAATCACACCCACGTTGGTACCAAAGCCGTCCATTTCGGTAAGCAACTGGTTGAGGGTATTCTCTCGTTCATCGTTGGCACCGGTCATGGGGTTTTTGCCACGGGCACGTCCGATGGCGTCAATCTCATCGATAAAAATGATACATGGTGCTTTTTCTTTGGCTTGTTTGAACAGGTCGCGCACCCTTGAGGCACCCACCCCCACAAACATCTCCACGAAATCGGAGCCGCTCAGAGAGAAGAAGGGCACCTGGGCTTCGCCTGCCACTGCTTTGGCAAGGAGTGTTTTTCCTGTTCCGGGAGGGCCTACCAGCAGGGCTCCTTTGGGGATCTGTCCACCCAGGTCAGTATATTTTTTGGGGTTCTTAAGAAAGTCTACGATCTCCATGAGTTCGATTTTGGCTTCATCGAGCCCGGCCACATGGTTGAAGTTAACATTTACCCTTGTATCCTTGTCAAAAACCTGGGCTTTGGATTTTCCGATGTTAAAGATCTGTCCGCCACCAGCACCGCCAGCCATGCGCCGCATAATAAAGATCCAGAACACAATGAGCAAACCAATGGGCAAAAGCCAGCTTAAGATATCGCTGCTCCAGTCTTTGCGTTGTTCATAAAAAACAGGTATGCGATTATCTGCAGCCACTTCCTCCTGAGCATCGCGCACCATTTTCTCAAAATTATCTACCGAGCCGATCTTGAAGGTAAAGTGAGGTCCTTCGGTTTTGCTTTTCTCCCGAAGGTCGTCGTACCGGTCGATCCGGTCTTGCCGGATAAACACTTCCACCAATTCGCGGTTCACCACAATAATTTTCTCCACATCGCCGCTGCGCAACATCTGGTTTTCAAAACGCTGCTGAGAGATCTCAATGGATGATCCTCCCATGTTTACAAACTGCAGGGCTATAAACAGGACCGCCAGGATGGCATAGATCCAGTAAAAATTAAACGGAGGCTTCTTGCTGCCGTTGGCTTGAGGCTTTTTGCCATTACCTGGGCCAGCATTACCGGCATTTCCGTTTTCGGGTTTCTTGTTTTGTTCTTCAGTGTTCATTCTCTATTCGGTTAAATTTTCTTTTGCCGTAAACCGCTGCTTCAAAAACCAAAATTCATAGCAGCACTATACCACAATGCAAAGGGAGGGCAAATTGTTTATTTTGTTATGATTTACTGCTTCTTAAAAATGTATTCAGGATCTTCATCGCTGATCCTTTCGATGGGAGCATCAGCCCAAAGCTCCTCCAGCCTGTAAAAATGGCGCACCTCTTCCTGAAAGACATGCACTACCACATCGAGGTAATCGAGTAATATCCATTCGGCATTCATAAAACCTTCCTTGCGGCGAGGTTTCAATCCGGTGGTTTTGCTTACCTGCTCCTCAACGGAATCGGCAATGGCTCCCACGTGTGTACTGCTGGTGCCATGGCAGATAATAAAATAATCGCAAACGGTGCTGTGAATCTTGCCCAGATTCAGGCGGCTGATTTCCAATCCTTTCTTCTCCAGAATTCCTCTTATCACTTCTTCTGCCAAAACTTCGGCCGAGGTAAGGGTTTTTTCATTAACCATGCAAAAACTATTTGTCAGACTTTAGGTGTTGATATGATATTTTTTTACTGTACTTTTTGATAGCTTTTTTGCTGAATTTAAAGCAATTTTGCATCTTACAAAGGTAACTATTTTTAATGACTTTCAGCCCTTCGCAACCAAATCAAAATGTGTTTAAGCTTTTTTAAGCTCCTGCCCGCTGTTGTTGGGTCCACAGCAGTGGCTGGCCCATAAATAAAAGGTTGTGCAACACGAAGTTTGGTTTATCCCAGGGCTTTTGGCACCAGGTCTTATATTGTTTTCCATCAACCCTGTTTTTTGCTTATGCAACTCCACCGAATAGTGTTTCCGGTTGCTGGTTCTACCAACAACACAGCCAAAGAGCTAATCAGGTCTCAGGCGATCGAGCATGGTACCATCATTCAGGCCCTTGACCAATCGGCTGGCAGGGGGTATGGAACCAATACCTGGGAGAGTGAACCCGGCAAAAACATCACAGCAACGTGGGTGCTGAAACCCGGATTTTTGCATCCCTCCAGGCAGTTTGCCATCACCATGGTGTTGTCTGTGGCGGTTTATGAAACGGTGGTGTTTTTCACAGGCGAACATAGCCCGGTATCCATCAAATGGCCCAACGATGTGTACTACAAAGATCAGAAGATAGCAGGCATATTGGTGGAGAATACCATTCTGGGAGAAACCATTCGCGAGTGTTTTGCAGGGATAGGGCTCAACGTAAACCAGCTACACTTCCTCTCCGATGCCCCCAACCCCGTTTCGCTGGCTCAGATATGCCAGAAGGAAATTTCCACAGACTACTGCCTGGAGGTGCTTAACCAAAACATCCTATCAGGCTACGACCTGCTCCAAAACAACCAAACCCAACTGCTGGAGCAGAGCTATCATCAGAAACTTTACCGGCTCAACACCTGGTCAACCTACGAGAGCCAGGGAAAAATATTCCGCGGAAAAATCGAAACCACCGATACCTATGGCAGGCTTGTAATCCGAAGAGAAGATCAAAGCCTGCACATGTTTGACTTCAAGGAAGTCCGGTTTGTATTGTGAGTAGCTTTTTCGGGCCGGGTCAGGCAGAAAAATGCTGTTGCAACCTTTCAGCAAGCATATCCACAAAGTTTTGCAGAGGTCGCGAGGCCATTGCCTTGAGGAAAGGATTGAGATCGGCATTGAATACCAGTTCGGCTCCCGATCGGGCATCTCCCCCCTCAAATAAGAAGCAATCCAGCGTATAGTCGATGGGGTTTTTGCCATCGGCCACGATATGTACATTGCTTTGCCCTGTCCTGGAGGCAATACGCATAGACAGATCGGCCAACCCTTCTATGGTAAAAGAGCAATGATCTTTATCTGCTTTCCAGTTTTTGATCTGGGGGGGCATGAGGTTTTCAAAATTGGTAAAATCGGAAAGAAACTCAAATACGGCAGATCGGGGCACCCCCAGCTCTACACGCTCGCTTTTAAATTCGGTCATGATTATGGATTGTGGAACAGAGAGAAAAAACTCTCATGAAGGTTATTAACAATGATAGGGAGAAAAGGGAGGTCTATCGGCCCCATGCCTGCGGATCCTCGCGCCATTTTTCAAGGGTTTCGAGGCTGCTGTGATGCAGAAATCCTGCATTAACGGCCTCTTGTACCAGCGTATTGAAGTCGGTGAGGGTAAAGAGGGGGCATTGGGCCGACTGCATGTTTTCGGCAGCCTGATCCAGTCCATAGGTAAAAATGGCCACCATACCCAAAACTTCTGCTTTGGCATTGATAAGGGCATCCACAGCAGAAAGACTGCTTTGCCCGGTTGATACCAGATCTTCTATCACCACAACTTTTTTTGCTGGGGGCAATTCTCCTTCGATCTGATTGCCCAGGCCATGCCCTTTTCCGGCGCTGCGAACGTAAACAAAGGGCAGCTCCATTTGCTGTGCCACCAGTACACCATGTGCAATGGCACCTGTAGCCACTCCGGCTATATACTCTGCTTGCGGAAAGTGCTCTTTCACCTTGGCAACCAATGCATCCCTCACGTAATCGCGTGCCTGCGGGTAAGATAAAATGCGTCGATTATCGCAATAGATGGGCGACCTGAGCCCGGAAGCCCATGTGAATGGCTCGCGGGTATTGAGTTTTACTGCCTGGATATTAAGCAGATGCGCAGCAACCTGCTGGGCTGTATTTTTGGTTTCTGCCATAGAAGTTTGTATTTCCTGGTTTGTTGCAAAGAAAGAAATCTTTCAGCCGGCAAACGTACGGATTTTTTGTTAAAAAACGATAGGATTATCCGAACAAACCTCATAACAGACTATCTGACCCGGCATGATTTCAGAGGAAGGAATTGCATACAAAACCCTTCTGCCCCGCAAACCCGGAACAGCAGCTATCCCGTAACTACGGGAATACTGATATTCAGGCGGGCCACAACAAATATCCTGTGGAAAGGCATTACATACAGTTTCTCCGGTATAAATATCTTTTGCTAATCCCGGAAACCTGTCCAGATAGACCCATCCATCAGAAATCGAAACACCAGAGACGCCAATACCGGTCCAAAGAATATCTCCATTCTTGTCACGAATTTCAAAATGTGGGTGTATGCGAGAACTGGAAAAGAAATACAAATCATACTCCTCCATATATATACCATGGTAGGGTATGGCAGCCTGACTTGTTTCCCAAAATTCTCTGGAGCGCAAATCGTAGTAATGATAATTATAACTTGATGAACCCAAATTTGAAGATTTGCAAGCCAGTTTGCCATTTTCGAACCTTACTATTTTTAAATTCAACCATGGGTCCAAATCAATTCGATCAACCCATTGGTTCGAAACATTCTCCAAATCTATGACTTTTAAATACAACTCTTTGCTCCCTTCACTTGTATCTACCTGAAAGCTAACTGCTAAGTAAGGAGCAGACTGATACTGAAAATAAATGAAATTACTGATAAGAATATTCTTTTCAACTCCCTGCTCAAGGGGATCGTTCAGATCAAAATCAGCTAAATGCACAACGGAGCAGTTGCGGGGGTCTAGCTCCAGCAGACTGAACTGAGGATTCAGGGTGGTCTCTGTGGTTTGATTAACAAAATAACTCAAACCGCCTTTTGTAAACTCCCAGAAATAATCTTTTAATGGTAATGGGGCCTCCACTATCATCTCGCCACTGGCAAACCAGCACAATCCAGCTATCCATCCCCCAGACGCAAGCGCCCTGGTAAAAAATAGTTTGTCATCGTACCTTTTCGCTTCCCATTTGCTGGCTATATGCTTCTCCCATAACAGTCCTCCATTTCTCATGTCAAGAGCAGTGATTTTCATTGGGTTCAACTGATTCTGACCATTACTATCCGGGAGGTACCCCCAGAAAACAACTACATCATCTTTCAAGTCAACTGTACCCCAGAAATATTCAACCTCAAAACCATCCTTCACCCAGGCAATGCTCCCATCGTCAATTTTTATGGCCATCAGTTTGCTTTTACTGTAAACATAATTTCTGACCTTAACTAAAACCATTTCCTTATTATGACCCATAAAATCAATAAAGTGAAACTCATTATCCGGATCAAATTTCCAGAGATAATGATCCCAGCCGGGTAGTTCGTTTTCATTATCTTTTTTGTTTTCCTCCTTTTGGCAATTGACAAATAGTGCAAGCATGCACGCCGCAATCAGCAGCAGGTTGAAGCCGGATTTCAAGTATACCTTTTTACTCATGGAAGTTTAATTGTTCATGTTTATATCTTCGATTAACTCACAACTAACTAAAAACCTTTAGAAAACCAACAAACATATATTAATTACTTGCAAAAGTCCGCAAGCACGTTAAGACATATTGCCATCAGCAATTTTATCAAGATTAATCCGAATGAAGAAAAATGTTGGAAACAAAAGAAGTAACCGATATGCAAAAACCACAAGAGGGGGTGGTTTTTGTTAATATCTGACAAATTTATCAAATAATAATAAATTTCAATCTTTCTGTATAATTTTTTTTGATTAGCGGCAATCCTGCCAGTTGGTTTAGGAAAGAGGCCGGACCGCTACCTTTCTTTATTGGCAAAACCTTGTCTTTCGGCAGACATAGTGCTGGCGGATCTCTTGCTGCGCTGCGGGATAACTGGGCGCATCAATTTCAATTATAGGAGGTAGCCGGGCTAAGCCCGCCACTGCAAATTAACGTAATTTTAAACAAAACCCACTCCAGGTATGTGCACCCGTGCTTACCTTTACAAGACAAATAACTGATGGTATGCTAAGAATTTTTTTCGGGAATATTACTTTGGTTTTCTCTTCAGCAACAGCCTGCTCCGGACCTGAGAACTACACTTTTGATGGAATCGTATCCAACGGACTTCAGAACTTTTTGCGGAGCCTAGATCCGCAAGGTGAAAAAAGAACGCTGCATATCTGCACTCCCTCTCCCGAAAACAGTCTGTCAACCCTTTGCAAGCTATTGGTTTACATTCCTGCTGCAGGCGGACTGGTGCAGAATCCCGACAAGGAGATACTTTTCATTTTCAGGAACCAAAAGTGGGATCTGCCCAAAGGCAAGCCTGAAGGCAAGGAAAACATGGAGCAAACCGCTCTGCGTGAAGTTGAAGAGGAGTGTGGTGTATCTGGTTTAAAAATTCTGGCAACCCTCCCTTCCACATGGCATCTGTATCCCCTCGACGAGCATCAGTTTGCCATAAAACAAAGTTTCTGGTTTCATATGTCTGCCCCAACAACCAGGAAACTCATCCCTCAGACCCAGGAAGGGATCACCGATGTGCGCTGGATTGCTATGCCGGTACCCTCATTTGTGCTCCACAATGCCTTTCTCTCTATCAGGCATCTGGTAGAGTATTTTCAGAGAAATAAGCTGGGATAGCTATCGGGGTATCAGGGTCGGCTTTGCCGTTGTTTTTGAAACATCAGCCAGTCGAAAAAGACCATCAGCCCGTCGCTGGGGCGCCGGGCAGGATAATCCAGTACCCTGCCGTGTTCATCCAGAATCACATAGGTTGGCATACTGCGGATCCGGTAGGCGTCGAGCATACGAAAATCGCCGTTGTAGTGCAGATGTATGCCCGGTACAGCCCCTGCGGCCACAAAGGCCTCATATCGGTTTCTGTGCCGGTCGGTTGAGATATGGATGAAAACAAAATCGTCTTTGTGTTTTTGATAGATGGGCTGCAGAGCGGCAAATTCCATCAAACAGGTTTCGCACCAGGTTGCCCAGAAACCAATGAAAACAAACTTCCCGTTAAAGTCTTCGGGTATATTCAACAACTCACCCTGCTGATTTTTACTACTGAAAGAGGGAGCTGGCTGTCCTGGGGCAAGGTGCCTTTTGGAAAACAGTATATTCTCTGCTATGGTGCGGTGCTCTGGAAATTTGCTGTTGTAAGCCACATAAGAAAGAATATCTTCCACATGCGATCGGCGGTAGTCGGGGTTGGAGTGCAGATCCTGAAGCCCTTTGAGCATAACCAGCTCGCGGATCACCTCATTGCGCAGCAAGGTGTCTTTACCCAATGAATCCATCAGGGCATGGTAGCTGTTGAGCTCATTGATAGTGTGGCGAAGATCCCAGATGGTTATACTTCTGGAACCCGAAACCAGGTACTGATCAAAGGCCACGTGAAAGAAATTCATATACTGGGTGTTATGATACAACACCGGGCGGTTCAGCACATAGCGCCTCATCTGGTCCGGAATTCTTTCCACACTGCCAATCCGGTTGTAGTAAGCATACTTGTACTCGTAGTACTCGCGAAAAAACTCATTGTCGATCTCACCGAAAATACTGTCGGTTTGCTGGCGAAACTCCAGCAGAAGGTTTCGGTTTCGTCCTGAATGAATAAGCCGGAAATTCTCCAGTACAAATTCATTGAGCATATCTTCAAAAGCATCGATCTGGTGGTTTAGCTCAGCACCTGTTCCTGAAAGGTTAAACCGGAAATACCACGGATCCAGGTAAGGATTGCGGGAGTCGTCGAGCTGAAAAAAGGCCACCGGATCAAACTCAAAAAAGTAATCCTTGCCGGGCTCCACGAAAAAGCCCATGCGCGCATGATCGATCCTGAAAAACATAAACCTTGGCTGGAAACGGGAAAAGGTAAAACTGAAATGCCCCTGCTCATCAACCTGAGCGGCAGCCACTTCCTTTTCTCTGAAAGAGATCAGATCGTTGTATTCCATAAGCCGTACCAGTTGTCCTTCGGCTCCGGGGAAACGGCCTGAGATGCGAATCTGAAAATCCGATCCAAATGCCATCGAGGAAAAACAAACAAGAAAAAAGAAGGAAAAATACCGCATGGTTTTGTCAAATGAATGAAACAACAATCCTGCAACGGAAAAAACTCCGGAATATTTTAACCTGACACCCGGATGAGGTCCTCAGAATTCAATCCCATCGGGCACAAAAGGAGTAGCATCGCCGTTGTTGCGAATGATGTCGCGCACGATGGAAGAATTCAGAGCGGTATGCTCGGGGGTAGTAAGCAAAAATACGGTTTCGATGGGAGGATGCATCTGCTTGTTGATCTGTCCTATGCTGCGTTCAAATTCAAAGTCTGCAGAGGTGCGCAACCCTCTGAGTATAAAATTGACATTGTTTTTTTTGCAATACTCTACCGTAAGACCGCTGTAGGTATCTACACGCACCGCCGGACAGTCGGCAAAAACCTTTTCCAGCCATTCCTTACGCTTTTCTACCGGAAAGAATCCCGATTTCTCTGCATTCACTCCAATGGCAATGATGATCTGATCAAACAGAGGCAGAGCCCTTCTTACGATAGATTCATGACCTCTGGTAATGGGATCAAAAGATCCTGGAAATATAGCAATACGGCTCATGGTGTATACTTTTGATCAAAAATAAAACATTTAAGGCATCCATTCAAACAAATCGTAATGCTGATCGGTCATACCCAGTTTGCGGTATACGTTCCTGGCAGAGCCATTGGTTTTGTCTACATACAATCTCAGGCCTATCAGGGCGGAAGTTTGCAGCACCTCCTCTTTCAATTGTGCATACATTTGCGAAAAAATACCTTTTCCACGGTATTGTGGCAGCACGTATACCGAATGGATCCAGAGAACGTTGCCGTTGCGCCAGTCGCTCCACTCATACAATACCAGGAGCGATGCCACAATTTCCCCTTCATGAAGCGCAATTTTGTAATGACCGGTGCCAGGGTTCTGAAAAATATGCCTCACCCCTTTTAACACAGTTGGCATATCCAGGTGGAGGTTCTCTGTTTCACGGGCCATTTGCACCTGAAAGCCGGCAATAGTATCCAGGCAGGAAATGTCTGCTCTTTCAATGCTGATCTTCATCTGACACAGGTTGGTGGAAAAAGCTGAAATGTACTTTTCCATATTTACGTTTTTCGGCAAAAAAGGGCAGATGGGTAAGGTTCATGTGCTCGCCGTGCTCCAGCACAAGCCAGGCTCCGGGATTGAGAATAGAGGCTTCAAAAACGCGGCGCGGTATTTCGGCGATATCCTTAAGGTCGTAGGGTGGATCGGCAAAAACAACATCAAATTTCACCTTGCAGATGCCCAGGAATTGAAAACTGTCGGCCCTTACCACCTTCAGCTGGTCGAAACCCAGTTCTTCAGCGGTTTTTCTTATAAATCCGGTGCAGTGGTGGTTGATATCCACGGCAATGATCTGTTGTGCCCCACGCGATGCAAATTCGTAAGAGATATTACCTGTACCGGCAAAAAGATCGAGCACATGAAGCTGCTCAAAGTCGAAATGGTTGTTCAGAATATTAAAAAGGGCCTCTTTGGCCATATCTGTAGTTGGCCTTACAGGTAATTTTGCAGGGGCGATGATCTGCTTGCGTTGGTTCTTTCCGCCAATTATCCGCATGCATTGAGGTTTAACAGGTTGTAATAATAATGATGTGGGATGTCGTCGAAGCTTTCGCTGTAGCGATACAGTTCATTACGAGGACCGAAAGCGAAGGATTTGAAATAGAGCTTCACTTTTTTGTAGAATTCACTTCCTATACCCACTTCTCCATACATTACCATATCGAGTTGCTCCGCCTGCATGCCCAGTTGTTCGAGTACAAAGAACAGATAGTAAAACAGGTCGTCCCAGGTTTGGTAGGCATAGGAGTTGAAGAAGCTCAGGTTCTCCTTGTCGAAGATCAGTATCTCGAAATGCCCTTTCTGTATATGAAGTACCAACTGAGAGCTCAGCCTTCCATATCGGATCATATAGAGGATATTTTCGATCAGGCAGGTGGAGATATGACGCATACGGCATCCGGGAAAAAGAAAATTCACCTTATGGGCCAGAGCTTTTGGGAAAGGGTACACGGCATAGGCCGATAGGTTGTTGAGTTTATCTACTCTGATCTCGAAATTCTGTGCAGGGTAGGTATTGAAATCGAGGTAGAGGTTTTTATCGGCATAAGAAAACAGGTCAGCAGGCACCAGGGTCATTTTCTGGCTGTAATAAGCCAGACTGATACGCTGGTAAGATCCTGTAAGGAGTTTTCTGCTTTTTACAATTTCCTCCAGCAGCATGTTTAACTGCAGAGGATCCTTTACATCCTCAAAGGCGAAGGATTCCAATGCTGTATACCGAAACCGGTCGGTATCGAGCACACAATAAGAAAATCCATCGAGCGAAAGCTCGATGGATAAGAATTTTTTTCCGGTATCGTTGTTATGATCTGATTGTGCATCGCGGATGCAACAGATTTCTTTAACGATGTTTTGCATGGGTGAAATTAGTTTACTCCCAGTTACCGTCGATGGAAGATTCAAACATTGAACCTACTCTCAAACCGGCCTCAAAGTCGCGGGTGTAGTATACTCTCCAGCGGTCTACATCGCGCAGAAAATCCTGGGGAAGCGCATAAGCCTGGAATACGGGAAGCTGTGTAAGACCTCTTTCGATTTTTCCTGCGTCCATAACAAATCTCTTACCTCCGGTAAATGGCACATAAGGAAGAGAGTCGATGGGATACCTGCTTTGGCGAAGCAAACTGTCAATAGCTCTTACCCAAAGGGTGTCGCGCTGTACAATACCTCTTTTAATAGCTTCAGCTTCTGTGAGGGTATCAGGTACAGAACCAATGGCACGAATTACAGCAAGGGAGTCAAGTTTTACAAATCGTACCAGTGAGTCCAGATCGCTGTTGAAAACGCCAAAGCGCGAGCGATGGGCCTGCTGAACAGTGCGAATGTCTTTAAGACGCTGGATAATCATGGCTTCACGGCGGGCTACCTCCTGATTGAAGCGCACAGGCTCCATTATACTATCGTAAATAAAATAAACCAGTACCACTATTACGATGGCCAGTGCAATTTGAATAATCGTCTTCATTCTAATATGTTGTTTTTAATTAGGTTGAATAAACCGTTTATAGTAGGATTTGGATTTGTTAGTGATGTAAGCTTTTTAGAAGCCTTCCTCTTTTTAACACAGTGCAAATATTCAATTTTTTTTTCAAAACCACTAATTATTTCTCAAAAACATTTTCAACAAAATCCGATATGTATGGCCTTGCCGATTCTTCTACTGGAAAGCTCTGTCAAGGTGATGGGTTCTGCGTGTAAGCTTCAGATCCTGCAACACACTTGATTTTACGCGCAGTGTAAGGTTGTAGCTCTGGCGAAACCCAAAGGGCACCCAGTTGATCAGCAATTCCCAGCAATGCAGATCGCGGTAGATATCAACGGAAGTATAGGTAAGCTTTTTGTCATCAAAGTTATAACCGCTGCGCACTCCAATACGCCATTTGGGTGTAAGGCTTACATCGCCCGAAAAACTGAGCGTTTGGATGTAGGTTCTGTCGGTTTCGAGCAAAAGCCTGTTGAATCTTGAGTTGTAGTTGAAAGAATAGCTGAAATTGAGCGACCACGGCACAGAAAAATCTATTTCTCCCACGGGCAAAGCGGTAGCCTGGGGCAGTGCGGTGGGCAGATCGTCATCATCACCCAAGCCATCATCCCCGAAATCCATCCCCATACCGGGCAAAGCACCCTGGTTGCGCCCCATACCTGAACCCGGAGCCGGGCCACTACGGCTGGTTTTGGAATTGAGCCGGTAATTGAAATTCACACCCCATGATGTATTGATCATTTGCAAAAATTTGTCTTCAACCTCCCAGAGAAATTTATTGTATATATTTCCTTCTTCGTCTACAGCATAAGGCGACCATGTGCTGCTGTAGGTAAGGTCGAATTGTCCGAACAGACGCGTACGTCCACTCAAACGGATATCACTCAGGTTGAGGGAGTCGGCTGCCAGATTGTAGCTCGTATTTACCGACAGGTTCTCTATGAGTGCAATCTTTCGTTCTCCACTGATGGTATCGCGGCGGCTGCGCACTTTCATTTCCAGGTTATTGGTTATGCCCAAATTCAGCGATCCCGATCGTCCTGCCGCAGGCGTACCGTACAATGATCCCTCAAAGCGAGAGTAACGAACCTCCGGCTGTCTCCGGTTCGGATCATAAAATTCTCCATAGTATCCCCAGAAGGGATCGGCAAAATCGGGGCGGTAAGAAAATCCGAAACTGGGTGAGACTACATGGCGCAAAGCCCTTACAGGTCCCCTTCTGAACTGCATCAATCCATATAAACGGGTATTCAAAGAAGCACTATAGTTAAAATCGTGTACAGCATTAAACCCACGAATGGTATCGCGCACCAGCTGCCCGGGGATAGGCGTTTGAGTAGTTGGGGTTCCATCGGGATCGAACTCCCACCGCTGCTCCACCTGCTGGAAGTACCAACGCATATTGTAAGACACGCTGTTGCTCAGGTTAAAATAGCGCAATACCCTCATATTGTGGCTCAGCGGTATATTGTGCTGCACCCCATTGCGCATATCATCAAACATGCGCGAGGTAAACATGTCGTCTTCGTGCGCCGTGATCTGGTTGCGGGCATTCATGGTGTAGTTCATGGTAATATCTTCGTACCAGCGCAGCCTGCCCTGAGGATTTTGTCGCCTGAATGGATAAAACCTTGCCACACTGAATGCAATCTCGGGCAATCCCAGGTCAACACGTTGGGTTTGTGTATTCTGGCTGTGTCGCATGTTGGCCGAAAAATTGTACCTGCCCGCCCAGTTGGCTGAATAGCTTACATTGGAAGAAAAGGTATTGGAGAGATAGTCGTTGCTGGTAGTGGGGTTGAACCTGTTGTAGGCACTGCTCCCGGCGTTTACATTGGCACGAAAAACGCTGTTGGGCCTGGCCTTGGGGTCCTGGTTATGATTCCATATTACACGGAAGTCGCGATTACGCTCATATCCTGGAAGATCTCGTTCTCCCAGTATATTGATGGCATAGTTGAGATTGAAGGCACCGTTGTAGCGATACCTGACCCTGTAGGTTGAGCCCATACGCGCTGCCCAGCTGCCACGGGTGTAAATATCTCCCCGTAAGGAAAGATCCACAAAATCGTTGATACCCCAGTAGAAACCACCATTTTCAAGGTAAAAACCCCGGTTGTTGGTTTCTCCGTAAGATGGTATCAGGATGCCTGAGGCTTGCCCGCGTTTGTTGGGGAAAAAGCCGAAGGGCAAAATCAAAGGGGTTTTTACATTCTCGATGGTCAGACGCGGTGCACTGGCAATGATCTTATCATTGGGAATGATCTTGGCCCGGCTGAATGAAATATGAAAATGCGGATTGGGATCATCGCATGTGGTGTACTTTCCACCGCTCACGTGTATTTCGCGGGTTTCCATAATTTTAACCACATCGCCATGCAGAAAACCATCTGCCTCTTCAGTAAAAACCTGGGTGGTTCTTCCGCGCTGGGTTTCGAAGTTATATCTGAGGGTTATGGATTCAAAACTCTCATTACCATCCACAAACACGGGTTTGCCCTGCAGTTGCCCCAGTGAGTCGGGCAATCCGGTGGCAAAAAGCTCTTTGGTCCGAAAATCGATCCTTATAAAGGCTGCTTTAAGATTGATGCTGCCGTAGGTCATCTCGGCATCTCCAAACAAATACACTACCTGGTTGCGGATATCAAAAGGGATGGAGTCTACAGCAGAATACTCTACACGGGTATCCAGTATAAAACCGGCACCGGTTTGTCGGGGAGGTTCAACAGCCATGGTATCTTCAGCAGCATCTGAGGGTATATCGGGGATCAACAAAGTATCGGCAGGTGCAACAGGGGGCATAAGAGTATCTGCGGGAACCTCTCTGACCATAAATGGCGATTCCACCCCTCTTTGAGGAATTTCCAGCGTATCGGTGGCTGACCGGAAAAGATACCCTTCCGTTTCATCCCTCAATATCTCAGCTTGAAAACCCAGGAGCGGCAACAACCCAATGATGATAAAAAACTTGATAGCTAAGTTTGTACGCAAATCTATTTAATATTATTTTTGCACAATAGAACGAGCCCCTGTAACGTATTATCGTTGTGGAAAACCAGCGCAAAACTATAAAAAAACGATCAATTAATAAGTGAAACGACAGATTATAATTTTTGGTATCCTTACACTGCTGATATTTTCATGCCAGCAGGTATTTGCCGACAGGCAGGGCTTCGTGCGTAAGGTGGTGATAGATCCCGGCCATGGAGGGCGCGATCCGGGTGCAGTGGGTGCACAGGCCCAGGAAAAGGATATTGTGCTGGCCATTGCCCTAAAACTGGGCGAATATATCAAGCAGAATTTCGATGACGTGGAGGTGATCTATACCCGCACCACCGACGAGTTTATTCCCCTCATCCGAAGGGCACAGATTGCCAATGAAAACAAAGCAGATCTGTTCATTTCCATCCATTGCAATGCAAGCCGATCGGGCAGAGCCTATGGCACCGAAACTTTTGTGATGGGATTGCACCGAAGCCAGGAAAACCTTGAGGTGGCCAAGAAAGAGAATGCAGCCATTCTTTTTGAAGATGATTACCTGGAAACCTATAGCGGGTACGATCCCAATTCGCCAGAATCCAATATCATCTTCAGTATGTTTCAGAATCTGTATCTGCATCAAAGTCTCACTATGGCATCCTTGATTCAGGATCAGTTTCGCGAGAGAGCGGGCCGGCACGATAGGGGCGTAAAACAGGCAGGTTTCCTGGTGCTTTACAACATTACTATGCCCGGCATTCTGGTGGAGGCGGGCTTTCTGAGCAACCCCCAGGAAGAGAGGTACCTGATGTCGGAAATGGGTCAGGCCCACATTGCCTCAGCCATTTTTCGGGCCTTCCGCGATTATAAAACCTACCAGGACAACCTGGCAAGCCAGGGAGGTCGCAACGGGCAAAGAAGCCCACAACCCGTTGTACAACAACCCCCGGTGCGGGAGCCGGTGCGCGAAACTCCCGCCACTGCCGCTACTCCAGCCGCCCCTGTAATCAGTTTCAGAGTACAGTTTGCCACCACATCGGTGGAAAGACCTGTAAATGCCCCGGAGTTTCGCGATCTGGAAGGAGTTAGCTTCTATTTCCATGATGGATTGTTCAAATACACCCTGGGCAATGAACCTACTCTGGAAGCAGCCACCCTTATCCAACAAAAATTGCATGCCCGGGGTTTCCGCGATGCTTTCATTGTAGCCTTCCGCGACAATGAGCGCATATCAACCGCCGAAGCTCTGCGCCTTGTCAATCATGCTTTACAAACCCCTTAAATACCCTTGTTTTGAAGATCAGCCGTGAATTCAAGATTGGCCTGCTGGCCGTAGTGTCTATCTTTTTGTTTATCTGGGGGCTTAATTTCCTCAAAGGGAAAGATATTTTCTCCCGCCAGATCGTTTTCTATGCCATTTATGATGATGTAACCGGGCTTATTGAATCCAACCCGGTAAGTCTGAGTGGTGTAAGCATTGGCCAGGTAAACCGTATCCGCTTTATGCCCGATGGTTCAGGGCGTATTATTGTGGAGAATATTGTGCGTCGCGATATTCCCATTCCCATAGACTCCCGTTCGGTACTCACCGGGATGAGCCTCACCGGCACTCGCGAGATCATCATCGAGCTGGGATCTTCCGGGCAAATGATCCAGAATGGAGATACATTGCTTGCCCGCACCCAGACATCCATCCAGGAAGAGGTAAGCCAAATCCTGCTGCCCATACAAAAAAAAGCAGACGACCTTTTTGCTCAACTGGATTCTGTGTTTGACACCTTCCAGGCAATTTTCAATGAAACCACCCGCCAGAACATAGAGTCCTCTTTTCAAAGCATCCAGGAAACTATTGGCAATATCGAGAATACAACTTCCACCCTGGATCAGGCCATTGCCAGAGAAACCCTTCGTATTTCTGCCATCATGGCCAATGCCGAATCCATTACACGCAATCTGAGCAACAACAACGAACTGCTGAGCAACATCATCAGGAATGTTTCGGGCATTACCGATAGCATTGCTGCTGCCAACCTTCAACAAACCCTCCGACACACCGAGGAGAGCCTGGCCAGCTTCAACCAGATCATGGATAAGGTAAACCGTGGCGAAGGGTCACTGGGCATGCTGGTAAACGATGAGCAGCTGTACAATAACCTGGAGAGCTCTTCCAAACAGCTGGAATTGCTACTGGAAGACATAAGAAGAAATCCGGGAAGTTATATTAATATTTCCGTTTTTGGCGGCAGACGCTGAGGCGCACCCAACCTGCTCCAAAGCCTGTCTGATGCATCGAAAAGCAACCAGACAGGCTTTTTTCAAAACAGTTGTACTGAAAAAAATCCCTACCGATGCACAAGCCTACAATTACCTTCTCTGTTATTATCACCCTGATGCTGTTGGGGTTATGGTTGTTGCTTCCTTCAACCACCCATACTCCCCGCTCCAGCAGTTTGCAGCGATCGATAGAAAACTTTGCATCAGACACTTCGCTGGCCTCTGCCTCATGGGGATTTGAAGCCCGAAACCTGCAAACCGGCCAAACCCTTGCATCGGTAAATCCCAACCTTGCACTTATACCTGCCTCCACACAAAAGGTGGTAACCACCCTTACAGCGCTGGCGCTTTTGGGGGAAGATTTCAGATTTGCAACCCGCCTTCAATATGATGGAAAGATTGAAAATGGCATCCTGAAAGGAAATCTTTACATCCATGGCATGGGCGATCCTGCGCTGGGGGCCACACAACTGCACGACAGCCTGGCCATTGAAAGAACTTTCGAAGCCTGGCTTGCCGCTTTGCACCACGCAGGTATTCGTAGTGTTGAAGGGCACATCATTGCAGATGGTTCTGCCTTTGATGCACATATGGTACCCCCCAAATGGATGTGGGAAGATCTGGGCAACTACTATGGCGCCGGAGCCCATGCCCTTACGGTATACGAAAACATGTACACCGTTTTCTTTCAGCCGGGCAACAGAGAAGGTGCTCCCGCCACAGTGCTGCGCACAGAACCCGTTATTGAAGGTATGGAATGGGTTAACGAGGTTACCACCGGCCCCAGGGGCTCTGGCGACAGGGTTTACATCTATGGTGCACCTGGTTATAACCAAAGGTGGTTTACAGGCACCGTGCCACTGGGCAGCAATGCTTTTCCGGTAAGAGGATCGATACCCGATCCGGGATTGCACCTGGCAAGTCAGTTCAGGAGCTTCCTCATGGCCCGGCAGATTACCTGCACCGGCAAAGTGCATACACACCGTACCCTGGAAAGCATCAGCGATCCTTCCGTAAGAATATTACTCCACACCTGGCAATCCCCTCCCCTGGCCACCATTGCCGCACGCACCAACATGCAAAGCGTAAATACCTATGCAGAAAACCTCATTAAATACCTGGGATTGCATTACAAAAACGAAGGAAGCTTTGCCAGGGGTGCAGAGGTAATTACCGAGTTCTGGCAACAAAAGGGAATGCCGGTGCGAGGTATGCGCATACATGATGGCAGTGGTCTTTCTCCTTTCAATAATCTCACAGCAGCGCAGCTTGTTTTTATGCTCGGGCAGGCCGCATCCAACCCTGCTCTTTACGAAGCACTTACATCCGGATTGCCCGTTGCGGGCCGGTCGGGCTCCCTGGAGAGGTTGTTTACAAACAGCCCGGCACGGGGCATACTGATGGCCAAAAGCGGATTCCTGGGCAATGTAAGGGCCTATACCGGTTATACCAAAAACCGGAAGGGCGAGCTGATCGCCTTTGCTTTCATTGTGAATAACTATGCAGGTACCTCTGCCGTTTTGCGCGACCGCATGGTAAGGGTGATGGAAAGCATTGGCGAAGGGGAATAAAACACCACCGCATGAGAGGCAAACCTGAAAAACCCCACTTCAGCCATCAGTAAAACCCGGTTGAGATGCCTGTGCACCTGTCAATAGCACTGACGGGCAAAAAAAAACCCCGGCAGAGGAAAACCTGCCGGGGTTTTTTTTAAACGAGTAACTCAGAATTATTCATTGATAGCGGCAACGCCTGGAAGTACTTTTCCTTCCATATACTCCAGCAATGCACCACCACCGGTGCTAACGTAGCTTACCTTTTCAGCCAGACCTAACTGGTTGATGGCGGCAACGGAGTCGCCTCCACCCACTAGGGTAAAGGCTCCCTTTTGGGTGGCTTTCACCAGCGAGTCGGCGATGGACTTGGTGCCAGCAGCAAAATTCGACATTTCAAAAACTCCCATGGGGCCATTCCAAAGAACGGTTTTAGAGTTTTCGATAACTTGCGCCAGGGCTTCAATACTCTCGGTTCCGATGTCAAGGCCCATCCATCCGTCTTCAATGGCGTCGGCTTTTACCATTTTACGGGCGGCATCATTATCAAATTTATCGGCAATCACTGCATCTGCAGGAATATGGAGTTTAACACCTTTGGCCTCGGCCTTTGCCATGATCTCTCTGGCAGTCTGCAGAAAGTCGTCTTCCACAAGGCTGCTGCCCACTTTACCACCCATGGCCTTGATGAAGGTAAACATCATACCTCCTCCAATGATCAGATCGTCGGCCTTATCCATAAGGTTGTTGATGATTTCAATTTTCGATGAAACCTTTGCACCTCCAATGATGGCAGTGTAGGGCTTCTGAGTGTCTTTAAGCACCTTGTCGATGCTGCTGAGCTCACGCTCCATCAGGTAGCCAAACATTTTGTGGCTGGCAAACTTAGCTACAATGGTGGTAGAGGCATGTGCACGGTGGGCAGTACCAAAGGCATCATTAACGTACGCGTCGGCCAGGGAAGCCAGTTTCTGCGCAAAGGCCTCATCGCCCTTGGTTTCTTCTTTATAATAGCGAAGGTTTTCCAGCAAAAGGATTTCACCAGGTTTGAGGCTTGCAGAAAGTTCTACGGCAGACTGGCCAATGCAATCGTCGGCAAACTTAACAGGCGCACCGGTGAGCTTTGCCAGATGATCTACCAGGTGACGCAGCGAGAACTTATCCTCCGGCCCCTCTTTGGGGCGACCCAGGTGCGACATCAGAATTACGGATCCTCCATCCCTGAGGATTTTCTCTATGGTAGGTACCGCAGCACGCATGCGCGAATCGTCGGTAATCTGGAATTCCTTGTTCAGGGGCACATTAAAATCAACACGAATCAGGGCTCTTTTGCCCGCAAAATTAAATCCGTCAATGGTTTTCATCATTTCCTTTTTTTCGTTTATAAATGGATTGGGCTGAGGACTCAGCTTGTCAGATTTTTATTATAATTTTGCCGCTTCAACACCCCGGTAAGGGATGTTCTAACAAGGTGCAAAATTAAACAAAATACAGCCAACTATGGAACTTTTTCCTGATGTTGTAACATCAAAACTCCCCCAGACGGGCACATCGGTTTTCGCAGTAATGTCGCAGATGGCCCGGGAGCATAATGCGATCAACCTTTCGCAGGGGTTTCCCGATTTTCCTGTTTCGGAGCATATGGTAGAACTGGTGCATAAATACATGCGCGAAGGGCACAACCAATATGCCCCCATGCCTGGCTTACCCTGGCTCAGGGAGGCCATAGCAGAGAAAACGGAATTCCTCTACAGTGCCCAATACGATCCGGAAACGGAGATTACCGTTACTGCCGGTGCCACACAGGCGATCTTTACGGCCATCATGTCGCTGATCAGGGAGGATGATGAAGTGATCGTTTTTGAGCCAGCCTACGACAGCTATGTACCAGCTATTAAACTGGCAGGGGGAGTACCCATTTGTGTTCAGCTGAAACTGCCCGATTACCACATTGACTGGAGCGAGGTAAAAAAGGTGATCAGCGGGCGTACCCGCATGATCATTATCAACAGCCCTCACAACCCAAGCGGAAGCATCCTGAGTGCTGCCGACATGATGCAACTGGAGAAACTGACAAAAAACTCCAGCATCCTTATTCTGAGTGATGAAGTGTATGAACACATCATTTTCGACGGGCGTGAGCACCAAAGCGTGTGTCGCTATCCCAACCTTGCCAGGCGAAGCCTGGTGATGTGCTCCTTCGGGAAAACTTTTCATGCCACCGGCTGGAAAATGGGCTATTGCCTGGCACCGGCCAATCTGATGAAAGAGTTCAGAAAAACCCACCAGTTTGTTGTCTTTTGTGTAAATACACCGGTACAATATGCCATTGCTGAGTACCTGCAAAACAAAGACAATTACATGCACCTGGGCAGTTTTTACCAGGAGAAACGCGACTACTTCCTTCAACTCATTGCCACATCGCGTTTTAAAGTAGTGCCAGCTTCAGGTACCTATTTCCAGGTGCTCGACTACAGCCGCATAAGCGAGGAAAGCGAAATGGATTTTGCCACCCGGCTTACCCGTGAGTTCGGGGTGGCCTCGGTACCCAACTCCTACTTCTACAACAAACCCGTAAACAACCAAACCCTGAGGTTTTGCTTTGCCAAAGGCAATGAAACACTCGAAAAAGCAGCGGAGATACTATGTCGAATATAAAAGTAACACTGGTACAGTCGCCCCTGCACTGGGAAAACCCCAAGGCCAACCGCGACATGTTTGAGCACAAGATCGCCATGATGGAAGATTACACTGAGCTCATCATTCTGCCCGAAATGTTTACCACCGGGTTTACCATGAACCCGCAACAATGCGCTGAGCCGCACCTGGGAGAGTCTTTTCAATGGATGCAAAACCTGGCAAGCGAGCGGGGTGTTGCAATTTGCGGCAGCATTGTAACGGAAGATAAGGGGAAGTACTTCAACCGCCTTTACTGGGTACAACCCGATGGCACGTATTACCATTACGACAAAAAGCATCTGTTTAGTTTTGCAGGCGAAACCCAGCACTACACTGCAGGCAAAGAAAGAGTAATTGTAGAATACAAAGGTTGGAAATTTCTTTTGCTCATTTGCTACGATCTGCGTTTCCCGGTGTGGATCAAGAACAACTACAGTGCAGAGAAGGGTTTTGATTACGATTGCATTATCAATGTAGCCAACTGGCCTGCAGCACGCAGCCACCCCTGGCGGGTGTTGCTCATGGCCAGGGCCATAGAAAACCAGGCCTATATGATCGGAGTAAACCGGTTGGGAGAGGACGCAAACGGAATACAATACTCGGGTGATTCGGCACTCATCAGCCCCATGGGAGAAAATTTCTCCGACCTGATGCCCGGAGAAGAAAAAACGGAAACCATCTCTATGCCTAAATGCCAGCTGGATGATTTCCGTAATAAATTTCGTGTAGCTGAAGACTGGGATCGGTTTACCCTGGGCTAAACCACCAGGGCATCCCAGATGATCATGCCATTTCCAGTTTTTCCAACTCCACCTTTACAGGAGTGATATTCTGCAGGTTGTCGCTAACAGGGCATCTTTCTTCAACAGCATGAAGCCATTGTTGCAACAGGCTTTCATCGGCGTCGGTATCGGGGATCATTTTTACTACAATCCCTTTGTAACCGGCACGCTCAGCATCGCTCTTTCCGAAGAGTCTGGCCGGGTTCAAATGGCCGCTGATTTCGATCTTCAGGCCCTTGAGGCTGATACCCATCTCTGAGGCAATCAAATGCCCCATCACGTTAAGACATCCTGCAAAAGCAGCTAGCACATACTCTACAGGATTTGCAGCACTGTCAGTGCCACCCAGACTCTGGGGCTCGTCAACAATGATTTCAAAATTACGCGCCTTTACAATGGTTTTGGCTGCACTGGCACTCTGGGCCTGGATTTTAAAAGTTAAATCGGACATGGTATTCTGCTTTAAGTGTTAAACATTATTATCTTTACTTTTGATGATGCTAAATTAGTTGTTATCTTGTTAACAACTCGAAATCTGCCAGTGCAGTTTCATGCTTTTCATCCTGCATTTTTTCATTTTATAAAGTGTAGTTTTCCACTTTTTCATACACCTGCAAACTATGGCAAACAAAAGCAGCATACCTCATTGGCAATCGTTGTTAAGCCCAGAGCAGCATACACAGTTGCTGTCCAATTCCAGTGAATTGCGCTTCAGGAAAGACGAAACCATTATCAAGCAAGGGTTTTCGGCCAGTCATATCTTATATCTTGAAAAAGGGATGGCCAAACTCAGTGTAGAGAATCAGCAACGCAGCAGCGTATTCAAAATCATTGCCGACGACACATTTATTGGATTGATGTGTTCGTTTGTAAAAAAGAGTTTTGATTTTTCGGCAGTAGCCATTCAGGATTGCAGTGTTCGATTGATCGACCGGGGAGTGTTTGAAGATATCATCCGTACCAATGGTGAGTTTGCGGTACATGTGGTGCAGCTCATGTCGCTCATGACCAACAAAATTGTACACGACCTCATACATATCAGTCATAAGAATGCAGATGGAGCCATCTGCACCATTCTTATGGAGCTGTCTAAGGTATTCAAAAGCAACACTTTCCAGATGCCTTTCTCGCGCATCGAGCTCGCCCATACGGTGGGCTATTCCAAGGAAAGTGTAATCGGCTGTTTGTCATCTCTGCAAAAAGAGGGAATTATTGCCGTTTCCGGAAAAAAGATCTCATTGCTGGATGCTCAGCGCCTGGAGCTTATAGCCCGCAACGGATAAACAGATGTAAGAGCCTGCTATGGAGCTCATTGCCTTTTTAAAGGGCGGTCTCTGCCATATACTTTTTCCTTCACAATGCCGATCCACTGGTCAAGCCGAAGCTCTCCGGGATCCTTTTGGGTGCACATGAGGTTGAGGGGCAGATCGGGTCTTATGAAATCGTAAGAGGGCTGCCAGTATTCCTTATCCAGCAAAAAGAAACCATTGCGCACATAAAATCCGATGCGCCTGCGGCTGGTTTCGTTTTCAGGGGGTTCTACTTCCAGCAATACAGGTTTGGCCCCCTGGTTGCGCAGCAGATCCATTACCCCCTCACCTATTCCCTGCCCTCTGAGGCTGGGCTCGGTGGCCAGGTGCTCTACAAAGAGAAAATCGTCGAATTCCCAGAAAATACAAAGCCCTGCAAATTGCCCCTCTTTTTCTATGGCCTTTACCTGGCATGCACTCCAGGTAAGTTGTTGCTTCAACCCCTCTTCATCACGACGTTCTTCGGGAGGAAAAGCTTCCATGTAGAGCCGCAATACCCGATGAAAGTTCCCGGTGGTAACCTGCGAAAATTTTATTACGGCCATTGATATGTCCTATATGTTTATATACTTATCCGCAATATTGCCAGTAATTACCTTGATGTCAGTTTACCCAATCGCAATAGACTTCTTTTGAGAAGTTTTTTCTTTCTTCAACTTTTCCCTTGATGAAAAAGTTGCAAAAAATCAAGGCTTCGCAGCTTTTTCGACAAAACTGCGGTCTCTTCGCTGGAAAATTTAAGGCCCCGCAAAAAAACTAGTACATTGAACCAAAATGTAATGCAATGCGGGTCTGCAAATCTTTTTAACCGCTTCGTTCCTTGTTTTGTTACCGAAAAATCTGCAAGGCCGTTTGAATATAATGCCAACCAAGCGAAACAAACCTGAAAAAAAAATCACATAAAGGTAAAAACCTTAGTGGCAAGAAAGCGGATAATCATTAAAGTTTATTCTCCCAAACAAAAAATCACCTTACAACCATTCGCTGCGACAGGCGGAATCCTTCTGCCGACAGGCTTACCACATACACTCCGGGTTGCAGCACTGCTCCGGGTTGTACCTTTGTGAGGAGCACCCCGTTTTCATCTGTATATTCCTGCCCGCTCCAAACCTGCTTTCCGTAGGTGTCGGTTACAACGATACCTACCCGCTGGTAGCTGTGTTCTGTTTGCAGCAGCACATTGAACGCATCGCCCCGGCTGGGGTTGGGATAGAGCCGCAGAGCATTCTGCCTCTGCTCCGTTGTGCGCACTGCAACAATGGGGCTATAGTCGAAGGTACCATCGAAGTCGGTTTGCTTGAGCCTGTAGTACGACACTCCTGAAAGGGGCTGGTCATCCTGCCACTGATACAACAGGGTTTGGGTGCTGTATCCGTTGGGTGCCTTGCTGCTTACAAAGCCAATGGGCTCGAACACCCTGCCGCAGGAGCTTCGCTCCAGGGTAAAGAAATCGTTGTTGATCTCGCTGGCTGTTGCCCACCTCAGATCCACCGACTGGCTGGCTGCCGAAGCAGTAAAATAAAGCAACTCAATGGGGAAAGGATTGTCGCCCGATTTTGATCCAAAGGTAATCTGCCCCCACGTATTGAACGGCGTTGATGTGGTAACAAAATCATCGTGTGGGTTATCGTCTGGTGCCGGGCCATGGTTTTTCCATTGCCCATCTCTGAACTGCACCACACGCACTGCCTCAGGATTGGAAATACCGCTGAAACCTGCATCATCCCAATAGAGCGTTACATGTGCGCTGAGATTTTCGTTGGAGGTGGGGTTGCTCAGCTCCCAGTACTCCTGCTGGCTGATCAGTAGCAAGCCTTCATCCAGATTATACACATCGACATTTTGTGCGTGACCAGTAAAATACTCTGCCTGGAATATGATTTCAGACTTGCTGGCAGAAATGCCGGATACACCTATCCTTCCGCGTCTGCCGCTCTTTCCGGTGGGAAATACAAAATCGGTATTGCCCTCTTTGCGCATGGGGCCACTGACAAAAGATGCTGTATTATCGCCCTGCACTGTGGCGTTGTTGCCCAGGGTAAGCATAGCAGAGGTTTGACTTTGCAACACCCCCTGGTGCATTCCCAATGTACCATTGACACGCACCGGCGATTGAAGAGTAAGTACACCACCCGTCTTATTAAGGCTTAGGTTTTGCATTAAAATATCTCCCGTACCTTCAATTACCTGATTAGCACTACCCGTAAAATTAAGGGTATTGCCAGTTCCGATCAAAGACCCATCCAGGCTGAAATTTCCATACACATTCAGGGTTGCATTGTCAATACGCAATGTATTCCCAGGATGCACCACAATATTACGTGCATCGAAAACCTGTCCCGGACTGATAGATGCCTGCTTATTATGAGCTGCAGGGTGTATAACAGCATCGGTAGTTGCCACAGGCACTACACCACAGGCCCAGTTGTCCGGCACACTCCATAAATTGCTGTTGCGGCCGGTCCAGTAGCCTTGGCCAATGGCCATTTCTAATGTATTTACAGCCGGAGTTATACAACCACCATTGGTGGTATAAATCGCTGATACTATATCGCCATCATTCAGAGTACTGGTTGTAAAACTATTTGCACTACCACTGGCAGCCAAAGTTCCATTTACAAGGAAGTCCGTTGAAAATACTGTAAAGCCACCGGGTATACCCTGAGGACTGAAGGTTATTGACTGACCAGGGCAGGCCATGTTGGCCGGAGCTGCCAATTGCGTTGAGAGGGAAATTTCAGGTTTGGAAAACACTGCTACCGGTTTGCTTAAAACAGGACTGTTTCCGCAACCATTGGAGGTATAAACCTGTATTTGCCCACTGGTTGCTCCGTCAGCGAAATGAACCTCTACCTGGCTACCAGAACCGCCAAAAGAAGCACCGCTGCCCGTGTAACTCCAGTGATAACCTACAGCAGGAATATGCCCCACACCATAAGCAACTTGCTCCATACCCTGGCAAACCTCCTCTTGAAAGATGGAGAAGGCAGTGGGTGGTTCAGGCAATAAAGGAAATGAAATATCTACCAAATCCTGAGATATACAACCACCGTTGCTGATGGTCCATTGCAAGGTGTAGGTATTTCCATTAATACCATTAAAGGTTGTATTATGATAATTGGTATTACTAAAACTCCCTCCATTACCCTGAACCACTGACCATAAACCAACACCAACAGTAGGCTGATTTGCAGCCATTACAGCCGAATGTGCACCACAATGCGACTGATCTGAACCCGCCTGCGCCTGAGTAGGGTTCTGCCAGCTCTGGACAATACTTTTGTCAACGACACCTGTTACAGGAGCCAAAGGATAATTGAAAACAAATTCCTTCAATTGATAGGTAGCATTGCTATTATCGGTGGGTATGGCAAAAGGCAATGAGTTGATAATTGCTTCCTGTTTGATACCATTGCGGGAATAAACCAATTTGTAATTCAGGTTCATTCCTGATCCGATAAACTCAACCGGTATACCCTGATTGCCGCAAATGGCAGCACCCGGCATCATACGTGCCCTGGGTTTTACACTGCTTACACTGGCTGTGGTGAAACGGCCCGACACCGGAACATGTATTCTGTCGGCGCTTATCACCCATCCTGATTGATCGCCACCCTGACCTTTGGAATCTCTCTCGGACCATCCTTCTGGAACATATTCGGCCAATCTGAGATCATTGATTCCGCCTTCGGTCATTAAAGGAGTAAGATCGCTTGCATGGTCCCAACCTACCGCTATAGAAGCCGATCCATTGGCCTTAAGCTCCCAGAACTCCTGCGAATTAACATATACAAGAGGATCGTTATAACTGCTATAGCTATCATTGGGGCGAAAGTACTCTGCAGTCCAAACACCACTGTTCTGCGGCTCTATTACCCTTACCTTGTTACCCAGCACACCCTGCTTCCCTATGGGAAACCTAAAGTCGCCACCCGTTTGCATAGTTCGGCTCAGAGGACCCTCCACATAAGACTGGATGGAACCTCCGGAGGGAGACACACAATTATCAAAGACATTAGTAAGAGTAAGATCAAGGGCCGACTGTGTAAAAATATTTCCTTGTGTTAGGTAGAGTGTACCCATTATCTCTACCCGCCCCCCCGGCAGAATGTCAAGCCCGGCAGCATTTCTGATCTCAAAATGATGGAATGCACTGTTACCGGTAAACTGACCCAGTGCACCGCCCAGAGACTGCTTTTGACTCCCTTCCATAATTACTCTTGCAGATGCACCCGTTCCGGCTTTGAAGACACCTTGCTGTCGGTGCAACTCTCCGAGAATGCTAAGGGATCTGTTGTGCAGACTATTGTCTACATCCGGCCCATTGATCAGCATCCGATGGCAAACCGCAAGATCTTTCGAAGGTAAGATTCGGTTTCCTGTTCCGGTAAAATAGATACGGGGAATTTTACTGAACAGATCGGCAATGATCTGGTAACTGCCCGATCCTCCATATTCCAAGGTGCCCCCATTGCTGCAATCCAGAAAAGAGGTATACCTACCTGCCGGCATTAGCCCACCCTCCATATACAGCGTTCCCGAGCCTGTTACAAGGCCCATGTTGTGTCCGAAAAAGCCTGACACATACCGAAGGGTACCTGCAATATCCGTCCGATAGGCTGAAGCATAGTTTTGATCAAGGGTAACCGTATGATTCTCTAATACATCCACTATAAATCCATTGGGCCCACCTGCAAGAACATAGGGATCTCCCGACACCTGCTGCCAGGTGGTGTGATCAGACCAGTTGCCATTTTTTACCGATCGGAAACGAGGTATATTATCAGGAAAAGCATCCTCCTCACCGGCAGTATATTCACCGGTAAGATCGCTGAAATTGCTGAAATTAAACGTAATAACATTGTTTACCTCATCCACAAGCTCGGGCCCGAACTTACTCCAGGTATCCATACCCAGGGTTCGAACGGCATGATAGGCCTGTTCGTCACCCCGAACATCCTCTTCTCTGTAAAAGTAGCGCAGGCTTCCATGTATTCCGGCAAGGGCATACCTTTCTACTTCCCAGTAATAACGAAGCACACGATTGGGATCCAATACTCCCGGATGATGCGCATTAACATTATTAATTCTTAAAGAACCCGCCTGGTTGTTTTGTGTCCACCGGAATTCCACCGGAGTATACTTATTACCTGTTCCCAAAGGAAAAACAAATACCTGCTCTGGCCCATTGTATTGAGGGAAGAATTTCAGCACTCCGCCACTGCTTATTACCCCATCGGTAGCAATCATTTTTTGAGAAGAAAATGGAGCTCCCAGAATATTACTGCTGTATGAAAGGCCGAGTTGATGGCTACCCAGGTTGAAAACACCATTGCGCAACTCCAGATTGCGGCTTAGGGTAATACTGTTCATCAGTCGTGCACCCTGGCTGTTTTCAAGTACCAGAGAGCCAAAGTTTCCGGTACCACTAATGAACTGAGGGTTGGTACCTTTCAGCAAAATTCCGTTGCCCTCATCGGTATAACTTCCGTTATTTACCAGGTTTCCCCTTAGCTCAAGCCAATACTGGCTCAATGCAAAAGAACCGCGAACAATCTCAAGGTTTCCATTAACCTGAAGATTGCGATTAATAATGAGGCTATTGGATGCATCTACCACCAGGTTATGGAAAGTAGTATTGGAGCTCCCCTGTATTTCCTGTGTGTTCCCATGAAATCTCGTTGTGTTGCTGTGATGCAGGTAGGTTCCGTTATTCACAAAATCACCCTGGATCCAAACGGGTATATTGTTTTGCGGATGTACATCGAGCACGCTTCTGGGGTTGATGAGGTTTAAACTACCCCTTAATTGTAAAGGATTTATCATGAGCAATACCCTGGCTTCATGCGATGCTGAACCCTGTATGGTGAGATCGTGCAACGCAATATAAGCATCTAATCTGTATACTTGCGCAGCACTGAAACCATGCACAAACCTGATCAATCCTCCTGTAACACTACCATTTTCTGGTCTTATGTAAAGATCTCCGAAGTTTACACCCCCGCCTCTTACAATGGTAAGTATACCTCCCGACATATTGAAGACACTGCCGTTGTTTACCACCTCCAGCTTGGCGCGGGTGAGGTTGGCATTGCGCCCGTTGATGGTCACCTCTCCGCCACTCTGGTAATACTTAAGCACCCCGGTGGTGGTGGATGTACTGCGTCGGATTTGTCCGTTTACGGTAAGGTTGCCCCCGCGGATGTCGAGGGTAGAGTTACCTCCGCCCGAATACACAATGTCGTTGTTATTGTTGGGAGCATTGGTGGGCCCCACAAACACATTGCCCGATCTGATTGTCAGTTTTCCATCAAGAAACAAATCGTTATTGTCATTGGCAGCATTGCCAATAAGCACATTCTGAGTGCCCGTGTAGTCGATCAACAACCCTGCGGTTTCGGGAATGGTAAAAGGGCTGTTGGTGGTGAGGGTAAAATGCTGGCTGGTATTGTTGCGCCGGTACACCAGGGTGCCGTTTTGCAGGGTGAGCCAGTCGTTGGTGTGAGTTACCAGACTACCCCCAATATCAATGATCAGCGAGTCGGCCTGTGAAGTACCTTTGTTGATGGTTACCCGATCCAGACGTGTTGATGGATTTGCACTTAAAGCCGGATCGTGGGTCAAAGAAGAGGTTCCCTTTCCAAAAAATGTCAGTTCAATGCGCCGGTTGTTGGCCACAAAAAAGCGGGCGTTGGAGCCGGCATGCCCTCCCCACGCCGCAGGCAAGGAATTATCAGAATTATTAATCAGACTGCCTCCAATGTGCATAAAATTGGCAAATGAAGGATTACTGCCATCGGCATAAACATCAATACCTGCACCCGGGTTTACAATCACATCGCCATCTACAATTATGGTTTGGGGTGTTGCGCCATTACCAATAAAAACAAAAGATCCACCCTGAATATGCAGGTTTCCTTTTACCGAAACCATTTTGGGCACTACAGGACCATAATTGACATGCCAGGACATGGCCAACCATGATTCCCAGGTCTGCCCGCGGGTGATCAAATCGCCCAGGATGTCAACCATGCTGATGTTGGGAAAGATGATATTGGAGCCACCCCATGGAGATAAAATTACATTACCGTAAGTATCGGCATTGGTCGGTAGAATAAATATAGTCCCTGATTGTGGATTAATAGTATAAAATTCAACGAAACCAGAGTTACTGTTGAAGTCAGAATAATCTCCGTGCGGAAAGGTAAAAGAATGAGGGCTGTCAAAATTTGTAGCGTGCCTTGTTGTCAATCGCAATTTTCCGTTTCCATTCACATGATTAACAACCATACCGAAACTGCTCGCGGGATTATTTTGCAAATCCAATACAGACCCGGCCTCAATCTTTAAGATTGCCGCTGACACAGGTGCTTTATTCAGTTGATAAAACGAATTACTTGGATTGGTATTATTATGGGGTAGCGCAGGTTCTGTAGCCAGCCAGATCGAATCATTATTCCCAATCACCACAATATCCCCTGCACCGGGTACTCTTGTCGCCTGGCCCCCCGTATGCCCGGTTGTAGACCAGTTCGTAACAGTACCCCAAAGTCCTGAACTGCGACTGTAAAACACCTCCGGCTGGCCAAAGGGGTCAGATGGTGTATTATCACCGGCAGTGTAGTCGCCATCAATATAATTCACCTGGTGCAGGAAATTTGCTGCAGTACCAATGATGTTATTAGTATGGTCCACGTCGCTGGCCTGCCCATTGCTCCATGAGGTGGTTTCCATCAGGAAGCGGGCGGCCACATATTGGTCTTCGGTGATATCTGCCCCGGTTACCACATCGTCCTGCTGATAATGGTAGCGATGGGTAAGGGTGGCACTTCCCAGTTGGAAGCCTTGCGACTTCACCCTCCAGAAGTAAGTAAGAGAACGGCCCTTTATGGTGGTGGCAGGATGCTCATACCCCACCGGTACCACTGTAATACTGCCGTAAGTATCTGCACTCCCGTTGATGGTGAGCGTGGCCGGGGTATAGGCCGGATCAGACCTGAGTGTGGAGTTACCTCCCAGCGGGAAGGTAAAGGATTTGCTGCCTTCGGAATATTCGCGGGTGATTCCGCCATTCCCTGCCTCGCCGGAAGTGATGGCATACCGGTTGGGGCCATGGCCACTTACGGTGGCTGTTGAGGTAAAGCGCAGGTTGTGGCTTTGCAGGTTGAGTAGCTTGTCGTTGGCAAAGGTAAGGGTGCCAGTGATGGTGGTGGCGGCTGTAAGGCGAACGGGTGCAGCAGAGGTGTGGCTGTTGTTCAGCTCCAGGTTTCGGAAAATACCGCTGCCATCGCCGTCAATGACCATTTGCGCAGTACCGGCCAGCACAATTTTGCCATTGCCAAGATGGGTGCCACTGTTGTAGACCCCGGTGGTAATGTTGCTTGCAGATGAAATCAACGTAATGGTTTTGCTCCCATCGTTGAATCTTCCGGTGTGTATGATCAAAGAGTCTGTTATCTGCACCTGGCTTTGCGAACCGGCAAAGGTAAGGGAACGGTTGGCAGGTTTTTCCATCCTCAATTTGCGAAATGCAAAAGCATTGGCAGTATTAAGGGTTGCTGTCTGATTGCCTTGTCCGTTGAAGATAGTCCAATTGTTTCCAGGGGTGTAGGAGGTACCTGCAGCAGCAAGAAAATTCCCTCCTAAGGTTACATCCAGGTTGTTGGCATTAAACACCCCGGACTCTATGCGCAGGTTGCCCAGCAGCCTCAGAGGATGATTGCGCAGCACTACCTGTGCCGTGCCACTGTGCCGGTTTACGGTGAAATTGCCAAAGGGTGCGGTGGTGTGTATACGATATTCACCTGCATCTGTTCCTGTGCCTGTCATGGGGCGTATTTCGATGGTACCACCACTCACATTGATGTTGTTGGAGGAAGAATTGATCTCCACCGCCAGTTGCTGATCACTGTTTGTACCACACACATCGAAAATGCGCATGGTGCCGCCGCTCATATTGAAAACGTTCTCCGCTTCATTGATATTGAAAGTACCTACAGCAGGTTGTAGGCCACCGGTTACCCGGTTGGTATTTACAGGTGCATTCACCAGGTTGGAAATGGAAGTATAGTTTTGAGGGGTACGTTGGAAACGTCCTCTCAGCTCAAAGACCCCACCCGTTTGGGTAAAGGAAGTCAATCCGCCCGAGGTACCGGCAGTACGGAATTGTTTGGTATCCACGGTTCCTCCATGGATCTCTACCTGGCCGGCAGCTACCGACCACTGGATCAACCCACCCGATTCGCGGGTGGACAAATACCCGTTGTTTACCCTGAGCAGGCCGTAAATTGAAAAAGACTGGATTCCTCCGGAAACCAATATACCCATTGCAACATTGTCTGTAGCAGATACCCCATAGGCCAGGTTTACCTCCCTGTAATCATCGGCGGTGGTAAGCACAATCACTTCCGAACCATCCAGGATCAAAGCTCCATTGGCTGGTATGTAAAAGTCGCCATTGGGCGTGCCCGATGATTCATTGGACTCGGTTAAGCTGGGGATAATGGTTGAACCCCTGAGCACCAGGCTACCATTGCGGATCCAGAGCGCCTTGCGCAGGTTGGGGTTGGCCCCGCCGCCATAGCCCGATGCTGTATTGGCACCAAACAAACGGAAATTGTGGTAATGGCTCGAATGAAGCACCAGCTGGTAGGTCTGGTCTTCGCCTTTGTCAAGCACCAGGTTGTAAAAATCGGTTTGCCCGTGGCAGTGCAATACATTGTGGGTGTTACCCCGAAAATAGACCGTGGCAAAACCATTGGTGGGAAAGGCATTATAAACCGGATGCGTCTGGTTGGTAAACCGCACTGTACCGTGGTTGATAAAATCGCCGTGGATAACAACACGGTGAGATTGGGCGTCATAATAATTTATAAACGGGGCAATTCCTGTTTGGTTTGTTCCTCCTATGGCGTTATCATTTGTTCTACCGGTACCCACAGCGATAGCCCCACTGGTTTCCACCTGCACATTACCCAGAATATTCAGCTGGTAGCGTCGGGTCCCCGCTGCATCATCATTGATGCGGAATGTTCCGTTCTGCACATGCAGGTTGCCGTTGAGTGTGAGGTTGTGTTTCTGGGTTGCAACAACACCGCTCTGCAGGTTGATGCGCAGGTTGTTGTAGGTAGTCTGCGAAAGGGGTAATTCAAAACTGTTGCTGTTGTAGTACTCTGTGGTACCACCTGCGGCAGTAACAAATAAATTCTCCACAACTGATGGGTAATGCGTTGAGGCCAGCCTGAGGGTTCCCTGACCGTTTAACCTGACAAGAGTTTGAGTAAACCTTGCTGTCATCAAATCCAGGGTAGCACCTTCGCGAATGGTGATATCCAGCCCCTGGCTAACAACATCGGCAGTAAGGTTTACTGTTCTGCCAGGCAAAACAACCACAGCAGCATCTTTGCCTGGGATACCGGTGCTGGTCTGAGTAGTTCCACTGGGGTCGAAAGTCCAGGTAGTAAGGTCGTTCCAGCTCCCGGATTTGTGGGAGAAGAAGGTGCCGGGCTCTGGTCCGGCGGTCCAGCGACTGGCAGTGGTTATGATCTGATCGGAGCCATTGACCGTAAAACTATGGGTTGCAAAAGAGAAGCTACCCGAAGAAGGGTTTTGCCAGTCTTGCCCCTGTGGCCTCACCAGCACCTGGGTGGGGGCCTGAGGTATCTCGCCTGCACCATAGGTAAATGAAACCGACACCGGTCTGATATTGGCAGAGGTTACTACCTCCCAGTACCTGCTGAGGTACTGTGGCCCCAGCTCAGTAAACTTCTCCGTTCGTATTCGAATATTACCAGTATTGGTATTTGTGGATACAATACTGGCAGGGGCATAGAACCCCTCGCTGCCAATGGGAAAAAGAATGGGTTTTGCAGCGGCAGCATTTCTGATAAGCACACCCTCTGCATTGGTTTCAATCATATTGGATGCACCAAAAGAACCGGTTATGGCATTGGCCGAGTTGTTGGTAAGGGTAAGGTTGTGATTGCCCACGGAGAGCAATCCACCGTTAAGTAGAAATTATTTGATACAGTAGTATTACCTTGAAGTGATTTTCTGCCACCTCCGCTGATGGCGAGGTTATGATAAGTGTAGTTACCCACCTGCTGATCGCCGGCATGGTTGTAATTTACGGTACCGGAGTTTGGCCCGTTGGTATTATGCCCGCCATTATTGCTGGTAATATTTCCACCTGTAATGGTACCTCCCACATTGAGAGTACCATTGCCGGTAAATCGGATGTAGGTTCTAGCTCCCGTGCTATTCATAGTTACATTCCCACTGACATTCAGAGTTCCATTATTTATGAGAATGAAGCTGTCGCGGGAATCAGTTCCTCCATCAGAGTATACATAAACATCGGAAACCGTCAGCGTACCGTTACCAATATCTACACTTCGGTTTCTGTTGTTGCTTGTATTGGTATTAATAACCAAATCATTGAGAATGATCAATGAATTTTCGGCTTGAAAGGAAAGGGTGGTACTGGTGCCACCACTATTAAACTCTAAATTTTCAATGGCATGCTGTGGTGAAACATTTAATGTAATGTTATGATTATTCTGAATGGTCACAGTGCCCGTACCAGGGTTTTGGCCGGGGTAGCCATCGGCTGCAGTAGCGTTTCTCCAGTTGCCGGTGTTGTAATCAAATATCTCCCAGCTGGCTGCAGTACCCCAGTTTTGCGTGCCAGTTTGACGTGTCCGGTAGTGATATCTCTTTTCCGAAATCTGGACTTCATCAACCCACCAATTATGTGCATCATTGCCTCTGTAAACAAAAGCGATATAAATAGTTTGACCGGCATAGGCGGATAAATCGATAAACTTCTGAGTGTAGGTGCTAATACTTGAATTTGATTCGTATGCTTCAATGAAATTTTCATGTCCGGGAGAGTTACTACCTGTTGAGATTAGGACACCGGAATAATCATACCACGAACCCATGTATTGATTTTTTTCCCAAAAGCTAAGCATGTATTCTTCTCCTGCCGGAATTGTAATTGCGGGAGAAACAAGCCAGGAATCAAAACTTTGATGTGCCCAACCATGAAAAGCAGATCCTGCGCCGGCATAGGTGTCAGTGCTTTGTTGCCAATTTCCAGCTGCTCCCCCAAGTTGAGTTATGGTCCAACCTTGTGGGGGCCATGTGTCAAAACTTTCAGTGAAGAGGGCGTTTTTAGAATGGCCGCTCCTCTCATTGAAGGAGACGGAGATGCCCTGTGCTTTAGGTGCATTTCCAAACAATCCTGTTTCAATTTGTCTGTCGCCGTAATCGTAAAGTTCCTGACTCATCAAGTGAAAATAATTACTTGAAAAAGTCATCAAAAACAAAACAAAAAAACAAACTCTGGAGAGAGATTGCCATTTAAAAATATCAGTATCTGGCCTTTTGATACTGTGCTGATACATTTTTTCCACAACCGGCATACCGGTAAAAGATTTGTTTAAGCTTGTTTTCGTGCCTTGGGCAAGTTTAACAAAGAAGTAAGTTTGCTTCATGATATGTGTGTTTTCCTGAATGCGTAAGAACATATCCGCAGGGGGTTCAATTCCTGGTATAATTGTTTTATTGGCTTAGAAATGATCAAATAATTCCCCAAATCTGTATCTAAGCATGAACGAATTGTGCCAAAACATGCAGTTAAGCTGGAAACCCCATTCTCTCCCCCCAATCAACCCCCAGCATTACACTACTAAACAACTGTTTTTTCCCACAAATACAAAATTTCGCAAAAATAGTGAATTGCCTTAAGTTTTTCTATATGATAATGCAATTTATACGCATTCTAAATACATCGGTTTCAGAATATCATAAAACCCTGGTTTTTACCTACCACACACTACAATTTCGCTGTCAGTTCCTTTTTGAGCCAGGTACAGAAAGCATAATAAATACGATCAACCGCTTTACAAAACCCTCAGAGAATAAGTACCCAAAAGCGGAACATTATTTTACCGGTCTTGTATTCAGAAACACTTTTGTCCGGATTAAACATGGGTTGTTCCTAGAAATGCCTGTTGTTGGTACCATCCCTATGGGATTAAGGACAGATAGGTATACTTTATGGCCAGACACATTTCACCCCTAACGGAGTTTAAAAATGATGTTGGCAGGAGAACCAATCCCGTAGGGATGAAATGTTTATAGTCTGCGAAGATGTTACCCCAAATGAGTTCCATAGGAACGGAGCATTTTACCCGGACAATAATGATTTAAAAACTCCCTGACCGTGAAACTGTCCGGATATCTATCAAGTTCTCAACAAGCACAAAAAAAGCAGGCCGCCCCAAAGGCAGCCTGCTTATGTATGAAAAAACCAGTGTGGTGATTTATATCTCGGCTACATCCAATTCTACCCGTAGATTATCGATAATGAAGTTCTGGCGCTCGGGGGTGTTTTTCCCCATGTAAAACTCCAACATGTCTTTAAGTACAACGTCTTTCTTCAATAAAACAGGGTCGAGGCGAATGTTCTTGCCAATAAAACCTCCAAACTCATCAGGAGAGATCTCTCCAAGCCCTTTGAAACGGGTTATTTCGGGTTTTCCCTTCAATTCTTCAATGGCATCGCGTTTTTCCTGCTCAGAATAACAGTAAATGGTTTTTTGCTTATTGCGCACCCTGAAGAGAGGTGTTTGCAGGATATACAGGTGTCCGTTGCGCACCAGATCGGGAAAGAACTGCAGGAAGAATGTAATCAGCAGCAGGCGGATGTGCATACCATCCACATCGGCATCGGTGGCAATCACGATGTTGTTGTAGCGCAGATCTTCGAGGCTTTCTTCAATGTTAAGAGCAGCCTGCAGCAGGTTAAACTCTTCGTTTTCATACACGATCTTCTTGGTCAGCCCATAGCAGTTGAGGGGTTTCCCTTTGAGGCTGAACACAGCCTGTGTATTTACATCGCGCGCCTTGGTAATGCTACCTGATGCGGAATCACCCTCGGTGATGAACAGGGTGGTCTCCAGACGGCGTTCGTTGTTGTCGCTGTAATGGATCCGGCAATCGCGAAGCTTACGGTTATGCAGGCTGGCCTTTTTTACCCTCTCCTTGGCCAGTTTCTTGATGCTGGCCATATCCTTACGCTCCTTTTCGCTCTGCATGATCTTGCGCAGCAGTGCTTCGGCGGTGTCGGGGTTCATGTGCAGATAATTGTCGAGTCTGCGTTTGAGGATATCGCCAATGTAATTGCGGATGGTGGCCCCTTTGCCATTGGGTTCCAGGTGCTGAGAGCCCAGCTTGGTTTTGGTTTGCGACTCAAAAACAGGCTCCTGCACTTTGATGCTCAGGGCTACGATGATAGAGGTTTTGATGTCGTTGGCATCAAAGTCCTTTTTGTAAAACTCCCGTATGGTTTTGGTCAGGGCTTCGCGGAATGCATTCTGGTGGGTACCTCCCTGGGTGGTATGCTGGCCGTTTACAAAAGAGAAATACTCCTCACTGTATTGGGTTGCACTGTGGGTAAAGGCAAACTCCAGATCGTCTTCCTGCAGATGAATAATGGGGTAGCAAACGGGGGTATCGATGTTGCGGTTGAGCAGATCGAGCAGCCCATTCTCTGCCCGCATTTTCACTCCGTTGAAGGTAATGGTAAGCCCCCGGTTGAGGAAAACATAATTCCAAAGAAGCTTTTCAATATAATCGTTGATATAGCGGTACTTGCCAAAAATGCGTTCGTCGGGCACAAAATGAACAATGGTACCTGTGCGGCCATTGTTTTCTTCATCGGGAGATTCTTCCACCAGCTTGCCTGCATCGAATGTAGCACGGCGCGATTTGCCCTCGCGGATACTCTGTATGGTGAAATAGCTTGAAAGGGCATTCACCGCTTTGGTACCTACTCCGTTCAAACCAACACTTTTCTGAAAAACTTTATTGTCGTATTTGGCGCCAGTATTGATCTTCGATACACAATCCACCAGCTTTCCCAATGGGATACCGCGACCATAATCCCGAACCGTTACCATCTTTTCCTCAATGGAGATCTCGATGGATTTGCCAAATCCCATTACGAACTCGTCGATGGAATTATCCAAAACCTCTTTGATCAGCACATAAATACCATCGTCCTGCGAACTGCCATCGCCAAGCTTGCCGATGTACATCCCCGGACGCAGGCGGATATGTTCATTCCACTCAAGGCTGCGTATACTGTCTTCTGAATAGGTTGCGCTCATTATTCTGCAATTGGTTTAACCCGGCAAAGATAGCACAAAGAAAGTTGCCTTTCTACCTGGCAGCATCACCATTTTTCAACAAAAAAAAACCGCGTAACCCAATACAACATTCTGATTATCTGACATCTGAATGTTATTGTCGTAAATTAATGGCTTATTGTTGAAAAAAATCCTTGATTGCATCTCCGGATAGCGGGTTGGGAGGTAACCTTGTTAACATGATCTGCGTAAACCCATATGTTGGCAACGAAGAAATGAAAAATGTTAAATTTTATAATTTTTTTTGTTATTCAAAAAAATTCTTACTTTTACGCCAACAAACAAAACAAACAAAAACAACATGAAGAGAGACCCTGTGAATGGCTACGGCCTTCACAGGGTGTTTTCGTTTCAGAGGGCTCCTTCCCCCCCACCCTTGCGCCTCTTAAAAAATGCTAATAAACCCGGTGCTTCTTAAACTTTCCTCCAAAGGTTGCGTCTAACCTGCCGTAAGAACCCTGCACGGGTTCATTTTCTTCCATCTCCAATACGTTCAGAAACAATGACAAAAATTACACATACCCTTGCAGCCCTGGTTTTTGCGGGCCTTTTCCTAACCAGTATTTCAAAATTAATGGCGCAGCCCGGCCAGGGGGGCAGAGCAGGTCAGGGTGGCGAAATGCCACGTATCGGCAAGTTGCAGGGCACCATCATTGACAGTAAAAGCGAAGAGGCATTAATGTTTGCCTCCATTGTATTACATAGCAAACGCGATTCCACTATGGTTTCAGGAGCCATAACCGATGAGAGAGGCCGGTTTGTGATGGAGCAGCTCCCTCCAGGCATGTTTTTTATCACGGTAAATTACCTGGGTTATCCGGCACAAAACTTCAATGATATCCGCATCAGTTTCCGTGAGCCAGAGGTAGATCTGGGTCAGATCCGTATAGAACCGGCGGCCCAGATGCTCAATGAGGTTACGGTTGAAGCTGCCCGCTCGCTCATGGAAACCGGGCTGGACCGAAGAGTGATCAATGTGGCACAGGAACTCACCTCCATTGGAGGAACCGGCCTGGATATCATGCAAAACATCCCCAGTGTGGCGGTTGACTTTGATGGAAACGTAAGTTTACGAGGAAGCTCCAACGTAACGATCCTGATTGATGGTCGCCCCTCCTCTCTTACAGGGCTCAGTGGCTCAGAGGCACTGGAGCAGATCCCCGCCGAAATGATTGAGCGCGTGGAAGTGATTACCAACCCCTCGGCACGCTACAACCCAGAAGGAACCTCAGGAATCATCAATGTGGTGCTCAAACAGCAGCGCAGGCCGGGATACAACGGCATGGTATCGCTCAATGCCGGCAGTGCCGGTTCTTACAGCGGATCCGTAAACTTCAACTTTAAATACAACAACTGGAATTTCTTTACCAACTACAGTGCAAGATTCTCAAACATGGAATCTTTTGGCAACAGCCAAAGGCAAACATTTACAGGAAACACTACCAACTTCCTTGATCAGGATATTACCGGAAATTTCGGAATGAATTCGCACAATATACAATTGGGTGCCGATTACCATTTTAACCCTAAAAACGTTCTGACCTTCTCAACGCGATACAGCAACTGGGATCGCAGCATGGACAATCTTACCGAGTACTTGCTGTACCAGGATCTTACCAACCCCAACAGCTTATTTACCATGGACAACACCACGGGTATGCTGCACAATTCATTCAGCCATCAGCTCAATTTCCGCCGCACCTACGACCAGCGGCATCGCGAGCTCACAGCAGACATGAGCTTCTCTACCCGCACCATGGATCGCAGTGAAAGCTTTATCCAGCAGTTTTTCCAGGAGAATTTCCAAACCCCCAACGGTCTTTCCAACCGCGAGCGTTCCTCCATGGATGGCGACAACTGGTCTTTTACCTCTCAGCTCGATTATGTACACCCCCTGGGTGATGATCGCAAGGTAGAAACCGGTTTTCGTGCCCAGGTAAGGCAGATGGACTCTGATTTTATTTTTGAAAATGAAATCGCCCCCGGCAGCTGGGAAGAAAACCACAATCGTTCCAACCATTTTATTTACGACGAACAGGTTTTTGCGGCCTACGCCATGTACGCTACCATGCTGGGCAAATTTAGCCTTCAGGCCGGATTGCGGGCCGAACAGACCTTTACCACTGCCGACCAACGCAAGGACAACAATCCTGCTTTCGACAATCAATACCTGAACCTGTTTCCCACCCTTCACCTTCGCAGAAACCTGGAGAACAACCAGGCAGTGCAGATCAGCTACAGCCGGCGCATCAACAGACCTCACAACCGAAATATCAATCCCTTTGTGCGCTACAATAGTGAGTTTGATGTTTCCTTCGGAAACCCTGACCTCAAACCCGAATTGATCAACTCTCTGGAGCTGGGATATACCCGGTTCTGGCAAACCACCACCGTTAATCCAAGCATTTTTTACCGCCACAACAACGGAATGATAACCCAGTACCGCTATGTGCAGCAGATCGAAGGCAACGATGTTACAGTATCTACCTTTGAAAATCTCAACCGCGGTATCAGCTATGGAGCCGAGCTGATCCTTTCGCAAAGGATAACCTCCTGGTGGAACATGAACGGAACCTTCAGTTACTTCCGCAGCATCATTGATGGTGCACAAATGGAGCAGGAAGCCGACAGCTACTCATGGTCCGGAAGATTTGTAAGCAATATGAACCTTGGCAAAGGCTGGAATCTGCAGGTAAACGGATTTTACCGTTCGCCCATCATTATGCTGCAAGGCGAAATGGATGCCATGTATTCGGCCAGTGCCGGTGTACGCAAAAATATCTGGGGCAACAGCGGAACCATCTCCCTGAACGTTTCTGACATCTTCAACACCATGCGATTCAGCATGTACAACTATGGCAATAACTTCGAAATGAATACGGAACGCTGGCGCACCAGCAGAATCATCAATATAGGCTTTACTTATCGTATCAATGAGTTCGAACGCCGCAATCAACGTCGTGCCCGCGACAACGGCGACAATGGCGACAGCATGGAATTCGATGGCTTTGACATGTAAATGACACTCTGAACGATCGTTTTTTTATACCAGTCCGCCAGAAAAGCAAACCCCAACTCCGGTAATACGGACCAGGGAATGCTTTCCTGGCGGTTTTTTTGCAGGTTTTTGCAAACAATACTCTGTTTCATCTGTTCATTATTTGTTTTTTATTTGTCAGATGGAATTCGCATCTTGAACATTTGCCTGGGTGACAAGATTTGTTGTCATGCTTATTTCATGGGTTTATTAGGACATCCTGAAGTATATCAACATTCCTCCAATGCAAGATCCTGTAGTCATTTTCTGGTTCCGGCGCGATCTGCGTCTGCACGACAATAAAGGGCTCTGGCAAGCTCTCAGCGGCGCATTGCCTGTGGTGCCATTGTTTATCTTCGATACTGAAATAACCGGCAAACTGCCAGCCCACGATCCCCGTGTTGAGTTTATATACAATACCCTGGCACAAATGCAGCAGAAACTCCAGAAGCACAAAAAGACCATCTGGATTTTCAAGGGAAAGCCCGAGGAGGTGTTCTCAAAACTGCTTACAAAGCTCAATATCAAAGCTGTTTATACCAACAAAGACCATGAACCCTATGGCATAGCCCGCGATAACCGCATTGGCGATCTGCTTGCGCAACATTCCATCCCATTCCATACCTCGCTCGACCATTTGCTGTTCGACAAGGATGAAATAGTAAAGTCGGATGGCACACCCTATAACGTATTCACGCCTTACGCAAGGCGCTGTCGTGAGGTACTTAGTCAGGATCATCTCAAGGGATATCCCTCCCAGAAATTTTTATGCAAATTCATTGATCAGGAAGCCCCCCGTTTTCCGGCAATGGAAGAGCTTGGGTTTCAGCCTTCAGCAATAGCCATACCCCCATTGCAGATTGTAGAAGATATACTGACCCATTACCATAAGCTTCGTGATTATCCGGCGCGCAATGGTACCTCAAAGCTGGGCATACATCTGCGTTTTGGTACGGTTAGCATCCGGGCCCTTGCCGCTGAAGCCCTGCGTCTGAATGAAACCTATCTGAATGAATTGCTGTGGCGAGAGTTTTACGCAATGATCCTCTGGCATTACCCGCATGTGGTAAACCGGTCGTTTAAGCCTGCATATGACCAGGTACAGTGGATCAACAACGAACAACACTTTCAGCGCTGGAAAGAGGGAAATACAGGCTATCCTATGGTAGATGCAGGTATGCGCGAACTGGCTGCCACAGGCTATATGCACAACAGGGTACGCATGATTGCGGCCAGTTTTCTTACCAAACATCTGCTCATTGACTGGCGATGGGGCGAGGCCTGGTTTGCCGAAAAACTATTGGATTTTGAATTATCGAGCAACAATGGAGGCTGGCAATGGAGTGCCGGCAGCGGATGCGATGCGGCTCCTTATTTCAGGATCTTCAACCCCACGGAACAGCAAAAGAAATTCGATCCCAAAGGTTTATATGTATCGCAATGGATTCCTGAGTTAAACACTCCTAAGTATCCCGGCCCAATGGTAGATCATAAAATGGCCCGCGAACGATGCCTGAAGGCATTCAAAACCGCCCTGAACAGCCGTTGACAGGAAGTCTTGTTCTCCTGCCCTTTGGCTCAGCGATTGTTTTGATGATCGATGATGATCTCAAATTTCCGGGGATCAAGAAAACCTGCAAAACCCAGTTTTTCGAGGCTGCTCATTTCCGGGGGATAGAGAGATTGCAGGATATGCGTGCCAAACACATCCGATAAGCTTCTTGCGATCAATTCACTGCAAAAAAATCGGGTAGAGTCGGCAAAGCTAAAGGAATAATCGAATGGGATTTTCTGTTCAAGGTAATAGTGGGCCCGCCGGGCTACCGATTGCGGATGCTCTGTATCTTCTGAAAAACGCCTGAAACGAACAACCACAAGAGTGTTGGGTTGGCTGTCGCGCACAAAGGTATCCAGATCAACCTCCTGTACACCATCGAAATCGGAAATGGATTGCGATACAGAGTGTATTACACGTATCTGCCCCTTGTCATCTATCACAATAATGCCGGCATGGGAAAGAGCGTAGGGTTCGGCAAGCGTTTTTACAATGGTATTGCTCACAAAGCCATATCCGTGACGCATGATGATATCGCCCTGTTGCAGCAATTGTTTTTCTTCACTGGAGAGCCTGTAGGCAAAAAGAGCATCGCGCCCGGACGAATTGCCAGAGCAAGCCGTTCCGAACGCGATGCATGCCGGAATGATCAAAAAAAGCAAAAACCTGCCTGTTTGCATATCCGGTTATTTTAAAAGATAAAAAGCAGAGATTAGTTCTCCTCTTCAATTACGATATCTTCCCACTCAGCATCCTCTTCCCAATCCATATCCATATCGCCAAAGGGATTTTCTTTTTTCATATCCACCAGCCATTTGCCATCTACACGAACCAGGTTAAGTTCAGCCATTTCGCCTTCTTCTTCAAAACGACAGATGGCAGTATCACCGTCTACATCGCAATTTACGTTTTTGATTTTTTCAGGCTTAACATCGGCATCGGCCATTCTTTCGCCACCCAGCGATTCCAATGCTTCAAACATCTGCATCATCTGCTTGGTTGATTCGGTGCCATACTCAGAAGCTTTGGCATATTCACCTGCCATAAGGTGATTCATGAACTTTTCGGTAACAGCCTCAGGACCGTCGGTGGTTTTACATGCCTGGAAGGCGAAGAGCATTGCAACTGCAATAAAAAGAAACTTTACTGACTTCATAATTAGTTGATTTAGGTGGTTTTTAATAGCCCCGAAAAACGAAGCACGCTGAACTACAAATATTTATTCGTTTTTTTTGTTTTCTTAACAATGGGTGCAAAATTAAGCATTCTGCCCTTAGTATTTACATCCCGCTTAAAATATTTACCTTCAGTGGAATTGGATCATAGTGAGGCTTCTGCAGAGATATCCAGTGCAATCTCCACTACTTTTAAAGGTTGCCCAAAGTCATCGTAGATCAGCCTCCACACTCCTTTTACCACAAACCAGGAACCGTCTTTTTTTCTCCTTTTAAAGGTATTCTTAACATCATGGCCGGCATAGAGCTGATCCCAGAACTGATGATACGCTTCAGACTGCTTCCAGTTCTGATTATCGAAAAAGATACTGATATGCAGGCCTTTGATCTCAGAAGCAGCATAGCCGGAGGCCAGTTCAAAATTGCGGTTTATCATCAGGATATTTCCTTGCAGATCATATTCCATAAGGCAGAACAGGCTTTCGGAAGTTTCAAGATGGGCTTTGATCTCTTTGTCCTTGCGAGACATTTCTTCCTGGGTGGCAGCCATTTCCTCCATATTCTGCCTCATTTCCTCTTCCTGGGCACGCATCTCTTCGGCTTGTTGCTGCGATTGTTCCAACAGAGCAGCAGTACGAAGATTGATTTTTACCGACGACAATGTGCTGGCAATGCTTTCTGCAACCTTCTCAACAAACCCAATCTGATAGTCTTCCATTGTATTGAAGGAGGCCAGCTCAATTACGCCATATACCTCTTCATTGAGCATCATGGGAACCAGCAGTAAGGTAGAGGGATTTTCACCTCCTAATCCCGAGGTTATCTGAAGATAGTCATGAGGGATGTCGCGCAGATAAATATGTTTTTTCTCCAGAAAACAGGCTCCCAGCAAACCTTCACCAATGTGAATACGACGTTGCAGGTATTTTCTCCGGTCGTAGGCATAGCAAGCAGTAAGCTCCAGGAAGATATCGGAAGGGTTTTCATCGTTGAGCACAAAAATTCCACCCTGGTTGGCCTGAAGGTATTGCACCAGGTTCTTGATCAGTGCAAAGGACAGCTCTTCAAGGTTATCATTGTTTTGCCTCAGAATATCGGCAAACTGTGTAAACCCCTGGCTTGACCAGTTTCTTCTCTGATCCTCGGCTTTTCGCAAAAGCTCTTCCTTTTGGGCATGGGCCAGGCTATCGCGCATATTCAGAAGGGCCTCTCCCAGCACATCGTTTTGGCTGAGTTTCTCAAAGTTCTCGTCCAGCTTTCCCTCACCGATCTTCTGTGCAAAGCCAGCTGTGTTTTTCAACCCCTGGAGCAGGCGGTTAAGTGCCTGTGCCATTTGCCCGGTTTCATCGCCGCTGATTACCTCGAGGGTGCGGGTATTTTTCAAATCGCCTGAAGCAAGGGTGTCAAGTGTGTCTATCGTATTAACAAGGGGTTTTGCAATACTGGTAGCTATGAGATATATTACATAATACAAAACAATCAACCCCAGCAAAGCAACTATCAGTGAGTTTCTGAGCAGCCGATTGGCATCATCTGTAATATAGCTGGCAGGTATAACAACCGCCATGGACCACGGAGTATCCGTATTGCCAATCTCAATAGGTGCATAAGCAATAAATGACCTTTGCTGAAGTATCAGGTTGAAAAAATAGTGAGAGAAGAATTCTCCCTTTCGAATTCGCTCAGAAACCCCATATTGCTGGTCGTATTCAGGCCTCAGATCAGAGAATTTTTGCCCCAGGGTAGATTCGTCGGAATAAGCAAGATAGCTACTGTTATTGGAAAACAACAATGCATAACCCACCCCAAAGGGATTTACATCGGTAATGATCTGCTGGAAGCGGTCGAGAAGTATATCTGTACCGGCAAGCCCGACAAACCGACCATTCACAATGAGGGGTATACAAGGGCTTACTTCCAGTACCCTGTCTTCAGGGTTGCCTGTGTAGCTGTACCAATAAGGTTCGGTTATGGTTTCCTGTTTATCCTGCTTGATCTGCCAGTATAGGCTGCCTATATCGTCGCCATGCAGATTGAGGGTGTCTTGCTGAAAAATGATATTTCCATTTTGCCTCACATACGTATAGCGCACTCTCCCGTAGGGATAAGGGTAATCCGGATCAAGAGCATTGAGTTCAAAACTTACCCATACACTGTAAAAGTTAGGGTTGCGTTCAAGGTATTCACGAAGGATGGGTCTCACAATATTGTCAAACTCTTCGGGGGGGAATTTTTGAAAATTCTTCAATGCCCAGCCCAATCCTCTGGAAAGATCAAAATCGTGGTTGATATCTGCCTGAATAAGATTTGCATAGGCCCGGGTTTGGGCAATGGTAATCTGCTCTGCCTGCTCAAAGGTTTTAGTCCTGACTGTCAGGATAATGTAAGCCAAAGAACCGATGTAAATCACTCCTGTAACCGAAAGTATCAGCAGGAGCATTTTTTGTCGTATGCGCAGATTTTTAAATGCCTTCATACCTGGGAGGAAGTATTAGGTTTTAAAAAAAGCCAGGTATCTGCCTGGGCAGGTACCTGGCTCTGTATCATCAGTCAATGACTTCACTGACCACGAAAAGGATTTTGGTGGGAGCCCCGTATTTATTTAGGATGGGCTTGAAACCTCCTTTAACCTTTAAAGAGGAACCATTGGGTTTGGTGAGTTTAAATTCGCCTGCAAGGGCATTCCCTTCTGCAATACTATCGAGTATCGAACTCATTCCCTGGGCTTCGAGGTGGGCTTTGTCGAAGAGCTTAAAGAAAGAGGTTCCTTCTGCATCAAACTCAGAGTATTGTGTTAGCTGACAGAACACGGGGTTAAAACGCTTCAACTTTCCATCCACTGAAATTTCAGCAAAGGCAATGGTCTCATTGATAGCCTGGTAAAATCCCTGGCTTTCAATCTCCTTACGTTCCATTTCTTCCTGGGTGGCATGCATCTCTTCCATATTCTGGCGCATTTCCTCCTCCTGGGCTCTCATCTCTTCACTTTGCTCCTGCGATTGATGCAACAACTCAGTGGTGCGTATGTTGATTTTCACTGTAGAGATGGTAGAAGCGATGGACTCGGCAACCTTCTCCACAAACTCTATCTGGTAGGGTTCCATTACCTTGAATGAAGCAATCTCAATCACTCCAAAGATCTGGTCGTTGAGCTTCAGAGGCACAATAAGGATACAACGGGGGTTGGAATCACCCAGTCCGGAAGTTATGGAAATATAGCTATTGGGGACCTCAGTAAGGAAGATAGTTTCTCCTTCCTGCAGACAGGTTCCTACCAGACCTTCGCCTTTCATGATTTTCTTTTGGAGAAACTTCCTCCTTTCGTATGCATAACATGCAGACAATTCAACAAAGGGCTCCTGTTCTTCATCATTAAGAATAAATACACCCCCCTGGTTGGCTTCAAGGTATTTTACCAGGTTCTTCACTATATTGAAGGAAAGCTCCTGCATATTGTCATTGTTTTGCCGCAGCAATTCAGCAAAGCGTGCAACACCCTGGGTAGCCCAGTTGCGTTTGGTATCCTCTACCCTGCGTTTGTCTTCCTCATCTTTTGCTTTTCGGAGACTTTCGCGCATCTCGATAAGGGAGATCCCCAAAGTGTCTTCCTCACTGGAGGGGTCATAGGTGTGTTCAAAATTACCTTTTCCGATTTCAGTGGCAAATTCAGCCTTATCTTTCAAACCCTTGATAAGGAAATCGAGTGCTTTGGTCATATCACCAATTTCATCATCAGAGCTTTTGATTTTCTCTTCCGGCAATTTACCCTGTCCCATCATATTAAGCACATTACGCAAAGAAATAACCGGCCGGGTGATCATACGTACAAAAATTGACGCGATAATAATACCGCTCAACAAAATGATTATGCCAAAAATCACACTAAACCGTCTGAAGCGTTCAAGGATATTTTGCATATTGCCCTGACTGGCATTTACCACTTCCTGAATGGATTGTATCTGAGCATCAAGTTGGGTGGAAATCTGGGCAGTATTTCTTACAATACTTCCGCCGGGTTCCATCATGGGGCGTATTTCGAAAAGCACCATAGGATCGTCGTAACTGAAGAAATCGCTCAGTTCATCCATAACAAACCGATAGGTAATGATCAGTTCGTCCACCATTCTAAAAACCTCAAACAATGCGTCCTGTGCTTCCTGATCATAATGTACGGCAACCTCCTGCAGTTCTGCTCTCAACTGGGGGTAATCTGTATTGATAAGCTCCCTTAATCTGTTTTTGTCGGGCGTATCATCATAGCTTTGAATGAAAATCCAGGTGCCAATGAGTTTTTCTGATTCTACAATCAGGTTGTTGAACTCCATAAGCAAGCGCATGGATGGCACATATACGTTGCTGTTTCTGTTGTTTACAGTTTGAATCTGGCTCAGGGTGTAATAGACCACGCCAATGACAACCAGAAAAAACACAATCAAAATGGTAAATCCAATACTTAGTTTTTTCCCTATGGTGAGTTTCATCTTAAATAGATTTAGTTAACTTCTCTTGTTGCTCTACTCTCATTCTAATCCTTGCCGACAGAAGGCTGAGGATACAAAATCCTTTTAACAGAAAAATTGCTTTAATGTATCCGGATCAATGCAACGATTGGTCCTGAGATACAATAAAGCAAAGGAGTATTCACTTTCGCTTTACAGCCTAAAAGTACAAAATTACTTTATATCAGCGTAAAAAAAATGCCCCTGGCAGGGGCGTGAAACCCTAATCTGCCAGTATTGCCAGCCTTGCAATCTCACCTCCTGGAGTAAGTCCCATGGCTCTTGCATTTTCCTGGCTAAGCTCAAATCGCTGGCGGTTATCAACAACGGTAAAATTGATAACGGCACCACTGCGGATGGCATTGCGAGAATCTGTAACCACCAACGCACTGATATTACGCGCCCTGAGGTGATTTACGATTTCCTCTATCCGGCGGCTTTGGTTGGAAGGTACATACAGGATATGACAACGTGAGATATCCTCTACCGAGCTGAAATTACGGGCTACGATGGTTTGATTTCCGGCCCTTTTGGTATTGGCCATCTCTTGCACCTCTTGAAACATAGGTGAGTTTCCATAAACAGCAACCACAAAATCGCCGGTCTGATAATCGGCAGGCCAGGCTACCAGTCGGGTGAAATTGTACAAAAATACCGATTGCATGCGGAAATCAGACTGTGCCTGCGTGTTTGCTCCGCTAATCAGAAGCAAGGTAAATAACACAAAAAGACTATAAATTTTCTTCATTGGTAGATGTTTTTTGGATTGTATATGCTCTTTCTTTTTTGTTCGTTTTGCCTTTTTCAACCACCAGCTTGTTCCTTTTGTCGATAAATTGATTTTGAACCGGTTAGTTAACAAAAACTTAACCAAAAATACATCTTAAATACCACCTGCATACCCGGTAAAAACACCTGTTATTAAACAATAGTTTTCCACAGTACTATTAACTCATGGAGTATCATGGCAGTAGCTCCCCAGATGGTTTCCTGCTCAAATACAAAAGCAGGACAATCGAGCCGAAAGTCGCTGGAAAGCACGATGGTAGTATCCTGAATGGCATTGGGTTGAAGGAAGAAATTGAAGGGAATCTCCAGAATACGGGCAACCTCTTTGGGATCGGGCACAAAGTTGGGGTTACCTTTGTAAAACCCTACGAACGGACTTATGAGGTAGTTGCTTGGAGGCACATACAGATCAGAAAGTTTACCCAGGTACTCAACAGCATGGGTTTGCAAGCCAATTTCTTCATTGCTTTCACGCAAAGCGGTATGATAAAGGCTTTTGTCGGATTTTTCCCATCGCCCCCCCGGAAAGGCAATCTGCCCACTATGCACTCCGTTGTATTCGGGTCGTTTGATAAAAACAACATAAGGCTGATTGTCTCTGGTATAAAAAAGGATCAGTACACTGCTGCGGGTAGCATCTTTGTGTAATGCCAGATCCTGAAGTTCGGTTTTTCTATGGGGAGGTGCCATGCCCAGGTGAGCCGACATTCCGGGAAGCTCCTGACGCAGGCACCTGGCAAGCTCACTGATAAAATTATCCATTTGTATCGTTTTTTTTAGTACATTGGTAGAAATTATTTGGTTCGAACGTATGATGTGATACCAGCCGTTGGCTAACCCGTGATTGAAGGAATAAAATTAACCATAACCAACATGGATAGAAATAAAAAAACCATCAAAAGTATTATCCTTTCTGTTTTCCTGCTGTTTCCGGTCTCACTGGAAAGCAATAACTCCCTTGATTCTTTGCTGGATACAAGGGCATCCCTTGTAGATCAATACCGCGAAATCATTTCAAGTCCAAGAGCTTCGCCAGATACCGAACGAAGGATATTTTACCTTCAAAACCAGATTATAGAAACAGACGATGTGTTGCTGGAAATGCATTTGCAAGCATTGCAACAGGAGAATCTTTTATTGAAGCAATCGCTTCAGGAAGCTCAATTGCGCCAGCTGGATGCCGAAAAGGAGGCTTCACGCGCAAATAAAGAGCTGACTGCCCAGCAAAGACTGTTTTATGGCGTTAGTGGTACTTTGTTTTTGCTGGTTGTACTGTTTCTCAGCCTGACCACAGTATATTCTGTAAGAAACCGAAAACTGAAATCCCGGATCCAGGAAGCAGATCGTGCAGCACGCCAACCTGCTTCCAGGTCGGCTTCCGACGAAAAACCTTCAGAACAGCAGGCAGCAGATCTCTCCTCGTTGCAGGAAGCAGAGCAGCTTAGAGGACGTGTTGCAGAACTGGAAAGCCAGGCACGCGAAAATCATATCCGTATCATTGGGCTGAAAAGCGAAAAACAAAAGCTTGAAGATCAATTACAAACTCTTGAAGCAAACCGCCCATCTTCTCCGCTGCAACCCATGGAAAAGGACGACCCGGAGCGACTGGTGCTGGAACACCAGCTTACTGAAGCACGTGCCATGCTGGAAGACCTGACTGACAAAAACAAGATACTAAGCCAGGAACTGGAAAAGACCATACAAGCAGAAAAAAACCTCATTGAAGAGATCTCATCGGTGAAGCAGGAGGCCGAAGAGGCAAAATCTCATAAACAGGAACTCATGCGCCAATTGAAGATTGCCCAGGGTTCACTCATGGAATCCACCCGTGCACAAACCGATGATAAACGGGCAGAAAAGCTTGAAAAACAAATTGAGATTTACCGTGAACAGCTCCAGGCAGAGCAAACAGTAAGAGAAAAGTTTGAAAAAGATATTTATGCTATTCTTGAAGCTTACGGTCTTAAAGGGAAGTAGCACTGAAGAGTTTCAACCCACAAAAGAAAGAAGGATACCTCTCCTAAGGGAAGTATCCTTCTTTTGTAAAAGCAGGAGATTGACCTAGCAGCCTTCTCCGCTTTTTTGTGCTTCAGCCACCTCAACGGCTTCAGCAGTTTCTTCAGCTTCTTCAGCTTCTTCAGCCACTTCAGCAGCAGGAATGATTTCGAAAGAAACCAGTTCGATGTAAGCTACCACATCGGGGGTAATGCCTCTTTCTTCCATTCTTTTGATAGCTTCCTCGGTAGATCCGCAGGCGTGGCCTTCTTCGCCATCATGAGCGTGATCGTGGTCGTGCTGCTCTTCCAGAGCATCCATGTTGCGAACTCTGGTTTTTAAAACACCGGTAACTTTCACCTGGCGTCCTTCCATTTCCTGGCTGAACTGAGTTTTGAATTCCTCCAGCATCACCATGATACTGAAATCAGCATCATCCAGTTGGTTTACGCGCATTTTATCACCACTGTGGCGGCAAATGTGGGTAATGGTACCTTCAAAGGTTACTTCCTGACCCTCAAAGGCAAGAGGTTCAGATACCAGTTCGGCAATCAGTTTAACATCAGCGGCATCGGCAGTCTGCTCAGGAGCTTGTCCACAGGAGTATACCAATAATGCTGCTACGGCAATCATTGCAAATCTTTTCAGCATAATTTTTCTTTTTTGGGATAAGTTGTTTTGGTTAAAATCGGTGCAAAATTAGTTAAAATATTTAAAATATAACGCGCCTAAATAATTATGCTTCAAAAAAATCGGACAACGGCTCCAGTACCGATTCTTTCCATCCCTGCTTTATGTTTTCATAGGCATCCTCAGGAATATTGATCTGAAAAATCCTGACCTGAGTGTATTGCTTATCGGCAAAGAGCTGAATGGTAACCTCCGACTCGCCTTCCTCAAAATACCAGACCTGCCGGATGAGTTCATTGGGAATAAACTCCAGGTTACGACCGGCTATATCTCCGCCCAGCCACGAAAATTCGGTACCGGCCTCCTCCTGCATCACTGCAGGTTCATCGGTCCACAATTCAATGGTGAAGGGATTGGTAAATGCCCTGTACACCTCTTCGGGGGTTCCTTTTATCTTTTTGTTGATTTTCAGTTCCATGATTTATTTTTTTTCCAGTACAAAAGCGGTTAATGAAGGAATGTATAAACTAAGTGTATCATTATTTTGCTGATCGGTAAAGGTTGTGTGAATATATTCCATATCCTGGCGGCCCTGCCCACCACATTGGGGGCAATCACTATCCAGCACAACCTGGTATTGCCCTTTTGTTAAAGGGAAATGGTAATCGGCAAATGACTGGAAAGGATTGAAATTAAAAACAAAAACATACTTCCCTCTTTCGAAGATAAGCACCTGATCGGCAGTATTCTGCACCCTGGGATACCCCAAAGGTTTGGCAACCACATTTCTTTTTCTGAAAAACCGGATCATTTGCTGATCGAAGGCAAACAGAAACCGGTATTTAAGTTCGGGGTTCTCCAGCAAACTCCACTGACGCCGTGCATAATGGTACGACCAGTTGTTGTGCCTGCCCGGAAAATCGATCCACTCCGGATGTCCGAATTCGTTGCCCATGAAATTCAAATAGCCGTCGCCTGCTGTAGCCAGGGTAAGCAGACGAATCATCTTGTGAAGCGCAATGCCATTATCTACGACAATATTCGGATGGTTGATATGCATATTGTAATACATCTCTTTATCCATGAGCCAGAATATAATAGTTTTATCGCCCACAAGAGCCTGATCGTGCGATTCGGCATAATGAACAGACTTCTCATCCTTCCTTTTGTTGGACAGATGATAGAACATATCGCCCACATGCCATTTTTCTACAGGGTTTTCCTTGATGATCCGGATCCAGAAGTCGGGAATTCCCATGGCCAATCTGAAATCAAACCCATACCCTCCCTGGTCCTGAGGAGTGGCCAGGCCAGGCATACCACTCATCTCTTCAGCTACCGACATGGCTTGTGGATTTACCTGGTGAATAAGTTTATTGGCCAGCTTGAGATACACAATGGCATCGTCGTCCTGATTTCCGTTGTAGTATTGCTTGTACTCGGTAAATGCACTCCCCAGGCCATGATCGTTGTAGAGCATACTGGTAACGCCATCGAACCTGAAGCCATCGAACCTGTATTCATCGAGCCAGAATTTGCAATTGGAAAGCAGGAAATGCAACACCTGATTCTTTCCATAGTCGAAGCAGCGGCTATCCCAGGCAGGATGATCTCCTCGCGGGCCGTTATGAAAATACTGGTACAAAGTTCCATCGTATCGGCTGATACCCTCTACTTCGTTCTTAACAGCATGGGAATGCACAATATCCATAATGACAAAAATACCCATGCCATGTGCTTCATCAATCAGGGCCTTGAGTTCTTCGGGAGTTCCTGACCTGGAGGTAACAGCAAAGAAGTTGCTGACATGATATCCAAAGGAACCATAGTAGGGATGCTCCTGCACAGCCATGAGTTGAATTGTATTGTAGCCAAGCTTCTTGATGATGGGTAACACAGTTTTGCGGAATTCTTCGTAGCTGCCCACCTTGTAATCTTCGGTAGCCATACCCACATGAGCCTCATAGATAAGAGGCACAAAGTCTTTCTTTCGTTCAGGAGTCTTATGTTTCCAAGCATAAGGGGTGAGCGGATTCCAGACCTGCGCGTTAAAGACATGGGTTTCGGGGTCTTGTACCACGCGTCGTGCCCATGCGGGTATACGCTCACCGCTTCCTCCATCCCAGCATACAAAAAGTTTATAAAGGTCTCCGTGGCGTAAGGTTTTGGCAGGGAGTTTCAATTCCCAGTCGCCATTGGATAGTCTTGCCAGGGCAAAGTCGTGATGAGGTCTCCAATCCGAAAACTCACCCAGTAAATAAACCCTGCTGGCGTTGGGCAACCATTCACGGATCACCCAGTTATCCTTTTCCCGGTGAAGCCCGTAATACATATATCCTACAGCAAATTCGCTGAGGCTTTTGTGATGGCCCAACAGTTCCTTCTCTTTTTGGTGGGCCCGTTGCCAGCGCCCCACAATGGGATCAGTAAAAGGCTGCAACCAGATGTCGTTTTTTACATATTCAGGAAGCTTCATGCTTATGGCGGATTGAAAGTTTAAGGTTTGTTGCCCTGGCCAGATCTTATGCAAACCATGCTAAACCCCGATAAAGGTAAAAAAAATCCCGTCAACCACATGGATAATAGTAACTGCGATTTACCTTCACTTTTTTCTTGCAGGAAGGTATTTTCTGAAATACTGCAACAGCAGGTTTGCCAGCAATGCGCCCGTGGCACCAGCCAGGGTTATGGCATCCACCCATTGGGCTGGAAGCTGCAGGCCGCTCAACCGCGTAATCAGAAAGCTGATATACGATGCAGGCAAATGAGTATGACCCAGCTGACGAAGAACCTGCCAATGCCAGTCGGTAAACGGGCAATAGCCCCATCCGTACCAGATTCCCAGCACAACCCATGAGGCGAAAGTTAATAGCAACGATACCAGGTGCCACTTCCGCAACCCCTGCCATATCCAGCCCAGCAAATTAAACAATATCAGCAAGGTATGAAACAGTGTGAGGGCAATATCTGCAACGGAAAACCAAAAATCGGGAGGGTTCATAGTACAGGGGTTAAATGAAAAAAGCAAAAGGCTCAGATGCCATAACGGACAACCTGAACAAATTTATTTTTAACCTGTTAAAAATGGAAATGATTTTTTACTTTTGCTCACTCATTTGCAGTTTTATTTAACCCAAAATTACTCTCTAATGAACGTAAAGAACATACTTAGCCCCAAGGTGCTTGTGGTTGCAGGTATCATTGCATTTGCTGCAATAATGCGACTGGTGCCTCATTATCCCAATTTTACTCCCATTGCCGCCATCGCACTTTTTGGCGGAGCCCATCTGGGCCGTAAATGGCTTGCCTTCTTTGTTCCGCTTTTTGCGCTCTTTGTAAGTGATCTGATTCTGGGCTTTCATAGCTTCATGATCCCGGTTTACGTAAGCTTTGCACTGGTTGTGCTGATGGGCAACCTGGTAGGCAAAAACATAAGAGTAAGCACGGTTCTGGGCGGTTCGCTGGGTGCTTCACTTTTATTTTTCCTTATTACCAACTTTGCTGTTTGGGCTGGCAGCCCCTACTACCCACAAACCTTTGCCGGTTTAATCCAAAGCTACACCATGGCTATACCTTTCTTCCATACCTCCATACTGGGAGATCTGTTTTACAGCACTCTTTTCTTCGGTAGTTTTTACCTGATCCAGCAGCGGTATCCCGCTCTGAACAGCATCAAAGCATAAAACCTACTATATGTAAAAAAAAAGCTGGTCGAAAATGGACCAGCTTTTTTTTTACCCCATCAACAGCGTTTTGCTTTTTCGCTCGCCTGATATTGATCTGTCCACTTACTATTCCGGACAGTTTTTTTAAATACATGCAAAAACAGGCTCTTCTTCAACAAAACCTATGGAGGCTTATCTGTGTTGCATCATCATTTGCATTATACCCCCACCGTTTTTAACATTGGCATACCCCTGCATTTGCAGAAATTGTTTTGCATAGGATGACCGTGCACCCGATGCGCAGTATACTGTTATTTCGCGCCTGGGGTTGTCGCCTAGTTCGTTGAACCTGTTTTCGAGTTCATCTAACGGAATATTGATGGCACCCGGAACTGCACCATGGGCAAATTCACCTGGTGTGCGCACATCGACCACCACAGGGGTGTTGTAATCGGTTCTTTTTGCAGTTCCTTTTTCAGTCTGTGCTTCTTCCGGTTTATTTTCTACCTGCTTGTTTTCTATTTCAACCGGAGTAACTTTTAAGTTGTGGAACCCTATTGCCAAATGGTATCTCTGGATAGAGATGAAACCACCTGAAACATAAACCACGTTTCCGAAACCTTCACCCATAAGTAAGCGTGCTGCCTGATGCCCCTTTTTTCCGGTTTCATCCACAAGGATTATCTGGCGATCGCGTGGGATGTTTTGAGTTTGCCCGGTAAGCATTTCAAGAGGTATATTCACTGAATTGATCACATTTCCCTTTTCAAAGGAAAAAATATCTCTTACATCAATAATAACGGAGTTCTTAGCTTCCAGCAATTGATCGAGTTGCAGAGATGTAATTCCATAACTGAAACCCGATAGTTTATTGGCAGCGGCGTAGGCAGCCATATTGAGGGCATCGTTGGCAGTGCCGATGGGCGGGGAATAGGCAAAGTCAGTATCAGCCAGATCGTAAATGGTAGCTTTGGTTGCGGCTGCCAGGGCAATAACATCCAGTCGTTTGTCGGCACCCTGGTAACCTGCAGTCTGCCCGCCGAGAATGATGCCTGTCTTCTTTTCAAACACCAGCAACACGGTAACCATCTCTGCTCCGGGATAGTAGGATGTGTGATGTTCCTTATGCACCACCACTGCATCAGCGTCAATGCCGGCATCCAGGGCCTGCTTAAGGGTAATGCCTGAGGATCCTGCCACAGCATCAAACACCCTGACTACCGAAGTTGCCTGGGCTCCTGCATACGGCTGCTTCAGACCCAGAACATTTCCGGCCGCAATTCGTCCCTGACGGTTGGCGGGGCCAGCAAGGGGTATGCGGGTTTTCCGGCCCAGGATACGGTGTTCTACCTCGATCATATCGCCGGCAGCGAAAATGTTTTCGTCGTTGGTTTGCAGAAGGCTATTTACGAGCAACCCTCCTGATTCGCCCGTTGCCAGGCCCGCTTCGGTTGCCAGCTGCAGATTGGGCCTTACACCCACCGACATGAGCACCATACCCGATGGGATGCTCAGCCCATTGCCTAATATCACCTCATTGTGTCTTATCTCAGCCACTTCTGTTCCGGTGTGTATCTCAACACCAAAGGCCAGCATTTCTGCCTGGATAAAGCCAGCGATCTCGGCTTCCATGGTGCTCATTACATGAGGCATCTTCTCAATAACACTAACCTTTATACCACGTTTTACAAGGGCTTCCACCATTTCAAGACCAATGAATCCGCCTCCTACTACCACTGCGCTTTGAGGATTGTAAGTGCTGATGTAACGAGATATCTTGTCCATATCGTCGAGGGTCCAAAGGGTAAAAACGTTGCTCAACGAAGCCCCGGGTATGGGAGGAACAACAGGTCGTCCGCCCTGTGCAAGAATCAGCTTAGTGTATTCGAAGTTGCGAAGCTCACCACTACGGGTATCCCTGGTTTTTACCACTTTATTCTCACGGTCAATACCGGTTACAAGTGTATGAGTGTGGACGTCAACATTATACTGGGCATGAAAGCTTTCGGGGCTTTGCAGAATGAGTTTTGACCGGCTTTCTATATCGCCGCCAATGTAATAGGGCAATCCGCAATTTGCGAAGGAGATATCGGCACCGGCTTCCAGAAGGGTTATTTGTGCTGTTGATGAAATTCTGCGTGCTTTGGCAGCAGCTGTGGCCCCTGCAGCAACACCACCTACAATAACTATTTTTTCCATATCGGATTTGTTTTCAATTTAATTATAAACCTGATAAATCATTTTTTTGGAGCGCAAAGTTAGTACACATTTAATTATTTAAATATTAGCAAATGTTAAAAATTTATTCCAGAAAAAGGGTACCAGAAATTCCATTGTACTGGAAAAACTTCTCAAACAATGTTTGTTGTAAAACGAAAGAGCTTCACTCAAAAAAAACAGGGTATCAGCACTTTTCTGCTGATACCCTGCCAATTATTTAATTTACGCTTATTTATTACTCGTCATCACCATTGAGTTGAATAATTCCCTCAACATTGAAACGAGTGTTGGGTAATTGCTCAGGATTGTCCTTTATAACCAGGATTATGTCGTTAAAGTCTTTGTCGCCTCCGGGCAGCCTGATATCTTCAAAGGTGAGTACCAGGTCCTGGCAACCTGCTTCGATAAACAGTAAATGCTGCTGATTGTTGTTATGATTAAAGTTAATATTGGTGTAGTGGGTGTACACTCCGTTTACCATTTGCCCGTTGGCCCATCCCTGAGCAACCAGGTAAAACCCGATAACAGTATTGGCCGGGAAGGGTTCGGTACCCAACTGCACCATATCGCCAGGCTCAAGGCCTCCGCCTTCGCCCACCAGCGATACATTGGGAAATACAACGTATTTCTGCAGCTCTTCCACGCTTGTGGGAGGATTATCTGCCGGATAGGCGTAGTAGCCAAAGGTATTTTTCCAGCCAGCACCTTCCCAAACAAACACCACGTACACCTCGGTTTCCTCAGCAGTGGTTACATTCAATGTAACACCTTCCTGGAACAGATAAGGGTGATTGATCATGGCATTCTGTGTTTCGGGAAACATATCCTTGATAGAAGCCAGCAAAGTGGGGCAAGGTTCGGTGGGGATGATATCATCGGGCACTCCTTCGTCAATACTGATGGCAAGAATTTTCAAACCGCCCAATCCTGATGCCACAAAAACCACATTATCGCGCGACTTTACAAAATTGGAGCTATTCATATCCTGAAATACCATTTCACCCAGCATTACCACCTGGTTGTCGAGTTCAGGAATAAGTTCTCCAACAGCAATTCCTGACTCTCCATTGCCGATAAACAACAATGGGCTGTTGAGCGACACACTGTTGGTAACATGGTTCTCGTCGAGAGCACCCTCAGGTGTTTCTGGCTTTGGAATGTGCTGCCTGATGGTACCATCGGTGTTGAGTACCCTTATGCCATCTTCGTTGAGAGCAGCAAAAATGTATTGATCGTCTACCGAAATTTCCGACTTTGAATATGGCGTATTGGCACCACCGATCTGGTAAGCAGTTATAAAATCGGAGGTAGTTTTGTTGAAGACACTTACTTTTCCGGGTTGGCCCGAAAGTACATACACGTAGCTGGTATTGGCAGCCACCGAGCGCGCATCCGCAATGGGTTCAGACTTTACTATTTCGTAATCCTGCTTATCAAGTATGGTAAGCCCTCCATTGTCGCCACTGGTAATATAAATTTTGTCGCTGCTCACATAAATGCCATTGGCTGAATAGGATGGAATATCCAGGATAGTATCCAGTCCGGTAATCTGCATGTTTGAGTTGAGGTTCATAACCAGGAAGAAGGCAGGATCGTCATACTGCATCATTTCAAAGTTTCCGGTGGCTCCCACCAGGTAAACCTTCCCGTTGGAATAGTCTACAGCATTGATATCCGATTTGGGGAATATGGCCTGCGAAATGATCTGGGGTTGTGTAAGGTTGGACACATCGAAAATCTCCAGAGCACCTCCATGATCTTCGCCCCTGATGTTGTAGCTCACAAAGGCATAATTATCCTTGATGGCCACATGGGTAGCCATAAGGGTACGCCCATTGCTAACCGGCGCATCCACATCAGCTTTGAGTTTAAAGGTAAAGTTGCTGCGATAATCCTGGGTTTGGCCACCCGATTTGGTTTCATCCATGTATTGAGGCAGCATTTCAACGATCTGATCCCTGAGACTCATCCTCCGGTTGAGCTCTACCACATCATTTTTTATGATAATCCCTTCGATGGTGGTAAAATCATCAAGACGGGGCTTTTCCTGCTCATCTTTGGTGCAGGCAACCACAACAAACAGCAGGGCCATCAGAACTCCTGCAAGTAATCGTACTTTTTTTGTCATTGTAAGTGTTTTTTATGGAGGTTTTGTATTAAAGTATCTGTTTTATCCTACAAAACTATGGGTTTAACCCATGGGAATATACCGTTGTATTGCCCTGTATTGATCAGGTGAAATATACGGATTGCGATTACAAAAATATACAATTATCCTTTGATAACCGCAAGCGGAGAAAGCTCTACTGCAACTTCTACAAGATCCTGCTGATTACGCATTACCTGGCCGATATTTTTATAAGCCCCGGAGGCTTCATCCAGATCTCCTTTGGAGCGGACGGCATGGATAATACCTTTCTGGTCCAGTTTTTTTATTTCTTCTTTCAGATCAAGCGAACGCTGTGCCTGTTTACGACCCATAAGTCTGCCGGCACCATGGGAGCATGACATGAAGCTTTCCGGATTGCCTTTACCCCGCACAATGTAGCTATGGGTTCCCTGGCTTCCGGGTATTATACCTGCAGTACCTTTCTCTGCCAGTGTAGCCCCCTTGCGGTGTACATACACCTGCTCTCCAAAATGCAATTCGCGTGCAGCATAGTTGTGAGCAATGTTGATCATAGGAAAAGTATGAAACTCTCCTTTGAAATGATCGGAGAATACATCGAGAATCCGGTTCATCATCAGGCTGCGATTGGCCAGGGCAAAATCAACACAGTATTGCATTTCGTTAAGGTAAGCCTGGCCTTCCGGCGAATCGACCGGAAGCCATGCCAGCTGAGCCGAACGTGGCACAGTGCTTTTCCACTGCTCATTGAGTTGAATGGCCAGGCGGTTGTAATGATCGGCTACCTGTTTGCCAATGTTGCGACTGCCCGAATGGATCATAATCCAGATATGGCCATCATTGCCTTTCTGGATTTCGATAAAATGATTGCCTCCTCCCAGGGTTCCTACCTGGTAGCATGCGCTGTCGTACTCACGTGAAACTACCTCCAGGGTGTCGACCTCCCACCCTGCCGGCATGTATTGTTCGGACTGCTTTTGGGCATGATGCTTAAAACCCAGTGGTACAAGGCTCCGGATTTTGTGCATAAGATCTTTCAGAACAGGATGTGATACCCTGGTGAGGCTGGTTTGCACGGCACACATCCCACAACCGATATCAACACCCACCGCATTGGGGATAATTACATTGCGGGTGGCCAGCACCCCGCCGATGGGCATTCCAAAACCCTGATGGCAATCGGGCATCAGGGCAACATGCCTGAAGGCAAAAGGAAGATTGGCAATATTGCGCGCCTGCTCCAGCGCGCCCTCTTCAACCTCCGTGAGCCACATTTTTATTGGCAACTGTTCGGTAAGGATTTCTCTGAGCATATATAAAGTATAGATTTGGCCATCGCCCATGCACAGCAAAAACCGGCAACAGGCGAAATGCGTTTACAAGTATTGAACGTAAAAAAAGGAGGTCAGGTTTTAAATCCGCTCAAGGATTTTTTGATAATCATTCTCCAGATCCAGTGCAGAGGAAGTATTCTGGATCACAATACCTTCAGATTCGGGGATGGGGGTTTGTGTAAAATTCCAGATCACCGGGATACCTGCCTGAATGGCCTGCTCTGATGCCTGGATGGCATTTTCGGGAGTAGTAGCTATCATGGCCATTTTCAGGTGCATTTGCCTTACAAAGGTGTCGAGCTTATCCATATTGAGCACTTTAATGCCAAACAGGATCTTGCCCACAATGGTAGGGTCGATATCAAAAGCAGCAACTATCTTCAGTCCGGTACCGGCAATGGTTTCGTTTTTCAACAAAGAGGTGCCAAGCTTCCCGGCGCCAATCAGCAAGGCTTGTTTAAATTCTTTTTCGCCCAGCATCTGATCTATACAATCGATCAGGCCAGCCACCTCTACCAGATGGTAAGGGCTCTTATTGTTCCATTCCGGACAATAAGAAAAATCTTCCAGAACGGTATTTACAGGGATATCAAGAACTTCAGAGATAAGCGAGATGGTGAGATTTTGTGTGTTTTTGTACTTCCACAAACGAAGCAATGGCTGATACAGGCGAAAGCGCTCAGCGGTCTCCCGGGGTATTTGCAGCATGTCAGCTTCTTGTCTGGTCATTGTTTGTTACTTGCTTCCGTTTTTACTATTTTTGCCCGTTGCAATTGCGGTTTAAAAAAACCGGTAGTCGAGACTTGAGTATCTGGACTACCGGAAACCAAAACCAAAAACACACATGAAGAGAAGGGAATATTTGAAGTACGTTGTTTGAGAAACAACTGAAACCGGAGGAGTAATGGATAAATCCATTGTCTTCAAAATACCTTATCTTACTGAAAGAACTTTATTTTCCGATTTCGCTTATAGGATTTCAAACCGCGTGCCAAAACTCTTTTAAGTCTGCATATCAGTTCTTTACAAAAAACACCCACCCAACCTCCTTCATCTCTCTTTACTTAAGTGTCATAAATTATGACAACAGCATTGTCATAATTTATGACACTGTAATTTTTTATGACACTTTTATGGGGAAATTCTTCCCGAAAGTGATCAGGACAAGAGCGTGCCATCCAGAAAATGGGTGAAAGGCTCAGTTTTAGGTGCAGTTTTTTATTAAAAAATGCAAAACCTTACAGGGCTGTACTACGTAAAACCATTGAGATAAAAATACAAAACGATTACCCATGCTCAGAAACTGGAATTCCTTTATCATAGCAGCCACTGCTATTATCACCATCATACTGTTTGCGAGTGATAAGATCACATTCGAAACAATGCTCAACGACCTTGAGTTGAAAGAAACCCTCTGGGTAAGTCTGAAAACTGTGCTGGTAATCTTTACCGGAGTTACTACCATGGCCCTGATGGTGGTTGTATTGCTCATAGATGTACTGATTTCGATCATCACGCGCAGCGAATTTCCTATCACCCATCTGGTCTACGATTTTGTGTACCTTCAGTTTACCCGGGGCTGGTATTGGGATGCACATTCAGGTAGTCATATTTTCATGGCATGCATCATTCTTTTCGGATTGGGAATCCTCAGCATGTATGTTGGCCCTGTACGCCGCAGAAAGAAGAAGTTTATCTATTACAAACAGAATGGCGGGCAGTAATTTTCATATCTCAATACCAAACTTTTTGATTTTCTGATAAAGCGCATTTCTGCTGATGCCCAAGGCTTTGGCAACCTTGGTCATGTTGCGTTCCATTACCTTTACAGCATTTTCTATTGCCTGTTTCTCCATTTGCTCAAGAGAAATCACTTCATCATATCCGGTAGTCTGTTCTGCAGATTTTTCACCTTCTATGGCATTTTCTGGCATCATCAGGCCTGCTGATGGCTCAGGAGCATAAACATCGGGGTTCATGATTTCATCAGCCCATTCGAGGTTTCCATCCAGATTAACATATTTTTCAATAAAATTCTCCAGCTCCCTCACGTTTCCGGGCCAATCGTAATGCACCAGCTTTTTAAAGAGTTTATTCTCCATATCGGGGAGTTGTTTGCGCAGCTTTACCGATTTGAGGTTGAGGAAGAAACTGATGAGCATGGGTATATCTTCTCTTCGTTTGCGCAAGGGAGGAATATAAACAGGAATAACACTCAAACGGTAATAGAGGTCTTGCCTGAACTTGCCATTCTTCACCTCATCGAGCAGGTTGCGGTTGGTGGCGGCCACAATACGCACATCTACAGGAATGAGTTTATCGCCACCCACGCGGGTAATGGCTCTCTCCTGCAAAGCCCTCAGGAGCTTTACCTGCATATCGAGGGGCATTTCGCCAATCTCGTCCAGAAAAAGTGTACCTCCATTGGCCAGCTCAAACTTACCCGGCTTGCCCCCTTTGCGGGCACTGGTGAAAGCCCCTTCGGTATATCCGAAGAGTTCGCTTTCGATGAGGGTTTCCGGAATTGCGCCGCAGTTGAGGGCAACAAAACCGTTGTCGCGACGCGAGCTGAAGTTGTGAATGGATTGTGCCAATACTTCCTTTCCGGTACCGCTTTCTCCCTGTATGAGCACTGTACTGGGGCTGTCAGAGATGTTTTTGCAATATTCAATGACACGTTTCATCTCATCGCTTTCGCCAATAAGATCATCAAAATTGTAGCGCGCCTGCATACCGGTGTATTTGTTTACCATCTTGTAAACGCGTTTCATGTCGCGCAGGGTAATCACTGCCCCATTGATGGAACCATCGCCATCGGTAAGGGGGTATGCATTGAGGTTGAAGTTTTCGCGGATTCCGAAGCGGTTCATATGCACCTCTTCATCCATTACAATATCGTTTTGAAGGATCTGGTTAAAGAAGCGGGGCCATGCGGGGATAAAATCCTCCATATTCTTTCCTTCGATCTGATCCAGGGGCATGCGCAGCAGCCGTGCAGTAAGATTATTAGCCCTTCTTATCTTACCATAAATATCGGTACCCAAAACGCCAAATTCAAGAGTATTAAGAATTTGCGACACAAAGCGGTAGGCTTCTTTCTGGCGCATTTCTGAGAAGGTGCTCTTTACCTGGTATTCTATGGCCTTGGCTGAAGCCACTACCAGTCCCAGTATATGCGGGTATACCTTATCCACATGTCCGCTGATGTTCAAACAACCAATGGTGGTGCCTTTTTCGTCGTGGATAGGGGCGGCAGAGCAGCTCCAGTTGTGAAAGGCCTTGATGTAGTGTTCCTGTCCGGTAACCTGCACCGGATTGTCTTCTGCCAGAGCAATGCTGATGGCATTGGCTCCAATGCTGTTTTCATTCATGCTGGCCCCCTGTACCAGGCTGTAAGGTGCCAGTCGGGCCAGGGTATCTTCAGCACCGGCAATATCCAGTATATATCCTTGCTGGTCGGTGAGCAGGATCATAAAACCACTTTCGGCCACAAACTCCTGCAGCAGTTTTACAAAAGGACCGGCCATACGCATGAGACGACGGTTTTTCTCCAGGCAGTCTTTGAGCTCGGCCCCTTGTAAAACAATGGAGGGTTGCACCCTTTCTCGTTCCACACCCAGATCTAGGCTTCGCCGGTGCGAAGCCCTTATTCTGTCGCGATGGGCAGGATGGGTGCTAAGGGTAATCATAGGTTCTATTTGGTGAGCTTACGGTAGCGGATTCTTCGCGGCCCCTCATCGCCCATACGTTTTTTGCGGTTTTCTTCGTATTCAGAATAGGATCCTTCAAAGAACACCACTTCAGAATTGCCCTCAAAGGCAATGATATGGGTTGCAACCCGGTCGAGGAACCAACGGTCGTGCGTAATGATCACGGCACAACCGGCGAAGTTTTCCAACCCTTCTTCCAGTGCTCTGAGGGTGTTTACGTCGATATCGTTGGTGGGCTCATCGAGCAGCAGCACATTGGCTTCGCTCTTGAGGGTCATTGCCAGGTGCAGCCTGTTGCGCTCTCCACCCGACAATACGCCACATTTCTTGCCCTGGTCGGCCCCACTGAAGTTAAATCGCGACACATACGCCCGGCTGTTGAGCTGGCGTCCGCTAAGTGCTATAAATTCATTTCCTCCTGAAATCACCTCCCACACCGATTTTTCGGGGTCGATGTCAACATGAGCCTGATCTACATAACCCAACTGCACGGTTTCGCCAATGGAGAAGGTCCCTGCATCCGGTTTCTCCTGCCCCATGATCATACGAAAGAGGGTAGTTTTTCCGGCGCCATTGGGCCCGATGATACCCACAATACCGGCTGGTGGAAGGCTAAAGGTAAAGTTTTCGAACAGCAGCTTATCGCCAAAGGCTTTGGTAATACCCTCTGATTCTACCACTTTTGAGCCCAGGCGTGGCCCATTGGGTATAAAGATTTCCAGTCGCTCTTCCTTTTGTTTTACATCCTCATTGAGCAGCTTATCGTAAGAGTTGAGCCTTGCCTTGGCTTTTGCCTGTCGTCCTTTGGGGTTCATGCGCACCCATTCCAGCTCCCTTTCGAGGGTTTTGCGGCGTTTGCTTTCGGATTTCTCTTCCTGTGCCAGACGTTTGGATTTCTGATCGAGCCAGCTGCTGTAGTTTCCTTTCCAGGGGATACCTTCACCCCGGTCGAGCTCCAGTATCCATCCAGCTACGTTATCAAGGAAGTAGCGGTCGTGGGTAATGGCAATTACGGTTCCTTTGTATTGTTTAAGGTGTACTTCGAGCCACTCCACAGATTCGGCATCCAGGTGGTTGGTAGGCTCATCCAGCAGAAGAATATCGGGTTCCTGCAGCAACAACCGGCACAATGCCACCCGTCGGCGTTCGCCCCCGCTCAGGTGTTCAATGCGGGCATCGGGTTCGGGGCAACGCAGTGCATCCATGGCACGTTCCAGGCGGCTGTCCAGATCCCAGCCATTGTATTGCTCAATGAGGTCGGAAAGTTCTCCCTGGCGTTCAATGAGTTTGTTCATTTCATCATCGCTCATGGGATCGGCAAACTTAAGGTTTACCTCTTCATATTCCTTCATGATATCCACGATCTTTTGCACCCCCTCTTCCACAACCTCTTTTACGGTTTTGGAATTGTCGAGCTGGGGCTCCTGCTCCAGGTATCCTACCGAATAACCCGGTGAGAAAACCACCTGGCCCTGAAAGGATTTTTCAACCCCTGCAATAATGCGCATCAGGGTGGACTTACCCGATCCGTTCAAACCAATGATACCAATTTTGGCACCATAGAAAAAAGAAAGATAAATATCTTTCAATACCTGTTTGGAGGGAGGAAACACCTTGCTTACCCCTACCATGGAGAAAATGATTTTCTTATCGTCGCTCATAGCTATGCTGATACTTGATTAGGTCTGTAATTTTGGGTGCAAAGATAAAGAAACCACCTTGTATTCTTATGCCTGTCAACGGAATTTTCCACCGAGCTATCTTTGCTTCTACAACGTCTTACAATTGATGGTATTCGACTACATCAAACTCATACACAAGTTTTCAGCAGAATATTGCATGACAAAATACTTTTGCAAAATGAAATAGTATAATCGATAACGAAAAAAGGAGGCAGTTGCCATGTGGCAACTGCCTCCTTTCAATCTTAAAAAATACAGTTAACAGGAATATTATTTCTTAACCTGCAGCTTGGTAACGATGGTACCTTCGCTGGTTACGATCTGAACGAAATAAATTCCACTGTTAAATCCGCGGGTATTGATCCTGTAGTCGTTGGCTTCAACGCTATTGGCATAAAC
>ERZ869909.169-NODE-169-length-98087-cov-28.892654_pt1 | contig 98087 bp, 90 predicted proteins | sample MGYA00520892_ERZ869909 | MGnify/ENA primary metagenome ERZ869909 (study PRJEB32215, sample SAMEA104723947) | bioreactor metagenome | biome: bioreactor; feature: anaerobic bioreactor; material: water | place: China | collected 2015-03-12 ... | reverse complement strand
TTTTGACCTTGTTGATCATGTGTCGCTAGAATTCCGATTCCTCCTTTGATATTGTCAAAGTACTGATCGTAAGATGCGCTATAGGTCACAAAGTTTCCTGAAAGCGATGGCCATTGATTTCTATAATTCATCGCGAAACGAGGACATCCATGTGATCCAGCTAACGCAGGGTTCAAATACAGCGGGTTTGCGTAGAATTGTGTGAATATCGGATCCTGAGCTTTTAGCTCGTTTCCTAGCGCCAAAACTGCCGTTATTCCAAGTAAATAGTTCTTCCAGTTGTTCAATTTCTGCATTTTAATTGCAATTATATAACACTTATCAACCGCCAATGTTACGAAAAAAAAAGAAAACAGTTTCAAATCTTGTCAACGAATTAACAATAAATTTTTCAAAACTCCGTTTTTTCACAAAAATAGCCCGTTAATTACAATCTATTAATGTCAGTTTCGTAATATTGTTTCAAAAATATAGTTCATGGTACGCAGTTTTTTGTTAATTGTTTCATTTAGCACATTTATTTTCTCTTTTGCTCAACAAAATATAGAAGTGGAAATACCTTGGTCGGGTGATTTTGCTACAATAACTCGCTTTGATGAAAGTATTAAGGCGTTAGCGTTAAATCATGAATATAATGACGCTAATTTACCAACCTATATATATAGGTATTTTGATAAGTCATTTAGTACGCAGGATGTTGAACTTATAGTTGAAACAATTGAAACGTCAACAGCTAGCAGTTTTGACCAACAATTTTTTAAAGAGAATAACCTTGTTTCGCCAAAAGAATTGGATTACACTTATAAGATAGTAAGTAACAGAGGGAAATACTATGTGGGAATCGAATTAGTCCCTTTTGTTACTGAAAATGGGGTGTTAAAACGGGTAAAGAAAGTTTCGTTTAGAATAGTTTTTAAAGGTGTTCGTCCATCAAATCGGAATTTGAAAAATTTTGCAGCATCTTCTGTACTTGGTTCTGGACAATGGTATAAGGTAAGATTGAGTTCGTCCGGGATTTATAAAATTGATCGCGCTTTTTTAGAAAACTTAGGAGTTAACGTGCAGGGTTTGAATCCTAACCATATTCATGTTTATGGTAATGCAACAGGTATGTTGCCTGAGGCGAATAATCAATTTAGGCCGGATGATTTAATTAAGAATGCGATTCAAATCGTAGGTGATGAAGATGGTTCGTTTGATGCAAATGATTTTATCCTTTTTTATGGGGTAGGACCTGATGAAGTTCGGATTAATCCAGGAGTTGGTTTTTCAGTGATAAAAAATTTATACGATGAGTTCAGTTATTACTATATCTGCATCAATGCTTCTGAACCTCCCTTGCGCGTTGCAAATGCGTTCACTTCTGGTGCTACACCTAATCAAACGGTAATGGGAGTTGATCAAGTTGTGGCGTATGAGAAAGATGAGAAAAATCTTATTAAATCTGGAAAACGATGGTATGGAGAAGAATTTGATTTTACACTCGAGCATACTTTTAATTTTGCACTTACTGGAATTCAGCCCACAGAGGAAATAAAATTGTTTACTTCTATTGCTTATAAAAGTAGTGGAGGAACTAACTCATTGAAGGTCTTTCTTAATAATGTACAAGCTCAAAATTACAATTTCAATGTAGTAGGAGGAAACAATTTTGCAAACCGTACTTTTTCTACTACTAATCACTTGGTAAATAACGCAAATACGTCAGTGAAAATGGTCTTGGAGCGGACAAACCCCTCTGCATCTGCTTGGTTGGATAAAATAGAGATTAATTACCGTAGAGCGTTAAATTTTACGGGTACTCAGGTGATGCTTAGAGATTTGCGAACAGTTGGAATTGGAAATGTATCGTCTTTTACATTGATTGGAGCTTCTTCTGCTACAACGATTTGGGAGGTTACAGAACCTACGCTTCCAGGTAGGGTGAATGGTGATTTAAATGGCGGAAATTTATCCTTTGTAGTGGAGACAGATTCTTTACGTCAATTTATAGCATTTACACATGCTTCTGCTTTTGTGCCATCTGCTGTAGGTCGGGTTACGAACCAGAACCTTCATGCATTAGATTTTGCAGACTATTTAATTGTAACCCATCCGAATTTTTTATCTCAAGCAAATCGACTTGCTGATCTGCACCGTGAAGATGGAATGACTGTACATGTGGTTACAACGAATCAAGTTTACAATGAGTTTTCAGCTGGTAAAATGGATCCAGTTGCTATACGTTATTTTGCAAAAATGTTCTACGATAGAGCAAATGGAAATGAAGTGGATATGCCAAAATATTTGTGCTTATTTGGAGATGGTACTTATGACCCTAAAAATCGTCTCCCAAACAATAATAATTTGGTTGTCACTTATCAAAGTGACAATTCTGAAAATGTAGTATCATCACTTACTTCAGATGATTTTTTCGGTTTGTTAGATGAAAACGAAGGGTTTGCTGGATCTGATGGCGTGGATATAGGGATAGGTAGAATTATTGCTACAACAAGTGCGCATGCCCGTACTTTAGTAGATAAAATTGAACATTATAAACGTGATGGATCTTCGCTGTTTAGTAATAATGCGGCTAATCAGAGTAAATTTGGCGATTGGCGATTATGGATTACACATATTGCAGATGATGAAGATGGTGGGCAGTTTGTGATTGATCACGAAGGTTATGTCGCTAATTATTCCTCAAAACATCCTGTATTGAATTACGAGAAAATATATCTTGATGCATTTACTCAAGTAACAACTGCAGGTGGACAACGTTATCCTGATGTACCACCGTTAATTAATTCCCGAATAGAAAGAGGAACGTTGGTGATGAATTATGTAGGTCATGGAAGTGAGACAGGTTTGGCACTTGAACGAATAATTGTCATTCCTCAAATTATGGACTGGCGAAATATTAATAGATTACCTCTTTTTGTTTCAGCCACATGTGAGTTTACTCGATTCGATGATCCTGAACGACAATCGGCTGGAGAAATAATGTATTTATCGCGAGAAGGGGGAGCTATTTCATTAATGACAACCACACGACCTGTATATATTAATGTAAATTCGGTTGTCGGTTCCACATTTTACGATTATGTATTTGAAAGAGATGTACAAGGTAGGCCTTTAGCAATGGGAGAAGTGTTAATGGAAACTAAAAACAATTCTACTTCTGATCAAAACAGGCGAAGTTTCATGTTACTTGGAGATCCTGCGTTGAGATTGGCGTTGCCAAAATTGAACGTGGTTGTTGATTCAATCAATGGAAAGTCTCCAGATGTTGTGATGGATACACTTAGATCACTGAGTTTTGTCACCATAAAAGCACATGTGGCAGATGAAAATGGAAATATTCTGAATGGATTTAATGGAGTTGCTACACCCAGTGTTTTTGACAAACCACAACCCACTCAAACACTCGGACAAGATATTACTTCTCCTGTAATTAATTTTGAAACCCAAAAAAACATTCTATATAAAGGTAAGTCAACGGTTACCAATGGTCGTTTTGAATTTTCATTTGTAGTTCCTAAGGATATTGATTATTCTTTTGGAAACGGTAAAATTAGTCTTTACGCTAATTCAAATTCTATAGATGCTGCAGGTGTTGATAATCGTGTGATAATTGGGGGTGTTAATCCAAATGGATTAGATGACAATGAAGGCCCTGAAGTTAACCTGTATATGAATGATGAGAAGTTTGTAAATGGAGGATTAACCAATGAACGACCTGTATTTTTCGCTAAATTATTTGATGAAAACGGAATTAATGCGGTTGGAAATGGAATAGGACACGACATTACCGCAATTCTAGATGGGAAAACAAATGCTCCGATTATTTTGAATGACTACTATGAAGCAGAGTTAGATAGTTATCAAAAGGGAATGGTAAGGTATCAATTTGAAAACCTTGAACCAGGAAGACATACATTAACCTTTAAAGTGTGGGATGTAAATAACAATAGCTCGGAGTCTGAATTGGAATTTGTGGTTGTGAAGAATGAAGAGGTCACTATTGAACATGTGTTGAACTACCCCAATCCTTTTACAACTTATACAGAGTTTTTCTTTGAACACAATCAGGTTGATATTTCGTTGCAAGTTCAAATTCAAATTTTTACGGTAACAGGAAAACTCGTCAAAACAATTAATGAGTTAGTGATGACCAATGGTTTCAGGTCGAATGGGATTCCTTGGGACGGTAGAGATGATTTTGGTGATCAAATGGGAAAAGGAGTTTATGTTTATCGACTTACTGTTACGGCTCCAGATGGCTCCAAAGCTGATAAATTAGAAAAATTAGTATTGTTAAAATAAACTACACAATAAAAACGTGGAAAAAACGTATATTTGTGGCACTAGATATAGAAATAGATGATTAAGAACGTATTATTTGTTGCTTTAGGTATAGTTTCTGCAAATATCCTTTTTGGACAAGGAACAACACCTGATCAGTTTGACAAGGCTCAGGATGTACAGTTGAATACAATTACTACCGCAGTTCCTTTCTTGGGAATTACGCCAGACTCCAGATCAGGAGCTATGGGGGATGTGGGAGCAGGATTATCACCTGACGCTAATTCATTATATTGGAATACGTCCAAATTAGCGTTTGCAGATAAAGATTTTGAAATTTCAGCGTCTTATTCTCCATGGTTACAACGCTTGGCTAAAGATATTCACCTATCTTATTTATCAGGATATAAAAAATTAGGTGATCGACATGCTGTTGGAGGGTCGCTACGTTATTTTTCACTTGGAAACATTACGTTTACAGATAATCAAGGTGGTAAAGTACGTGATTTTACACCTTCAGAATTAGAGTTGACTTTAGGGTATGCATTCAAATTAAGCGAGGTGTTCTCTATTGGGTTGAATGGTAAATATATTTTTTCAAACCTTACTGGTGGTACAATTGTGCAAGGAGCAAACACTAAAGCTGGACAAGCAGGAGCAGCAGATTTATCATTCTCTTATTACGATGTGAATCGTAAAATAGGTGGGAAAAAGGCTGAAATAGGTGTTGGTTTAACGATTTCAAACATTGGGAACAAAATCAGTTACTCTCAAAATGGAACAACAGACTTTTTACCAACTAATTTAAGATTGGGAACAGCATTGAAAACACATTTAGATGATTACAACTCCCTCACATTTGCCTTTGATGTAAACAAATTGCTTGTTCCTACTCCGCCTGTTCGTGTGGATGGTAATGATGGTTCTCAATACTGGATAGGTAAAGATAATAATGTGGGTGTTATTACAGGGATTTTCCAATCTTTTGGAGATGCTCCAGGTCGAGCGCTTCTTGACGATAACGGTCAGGCAATAGTTGAAAATGGTGAAGTTCAAATCAAGAACAACAGTAGATTGGGTGAAGAGTTGCGTGAGATTAATTTCGGATTAGGGATGGAGTATTGGTACAATCAAGTGTTTGCTGTTCGTGCAGGTTATTTTCACGAAGACCGCTCTAAAGGAAATCGTCAGTATGTGACGTTTGGAATTGGATTGCAGTATAATGTATTTGGTTTAGATATTTCTTATTTAGCTGCATTTTCTCGATTAAATCCGTTAGCGAACACATTGAGATTTACATTGCGTTTTGTTTTCGATAAAAAATCTGCTGTTTCTAAAGCTTCTGCAGACTAAAATGGATCTTCGAATAGGATATGGTATTGATGTCCATCAGTTAGCTGATGGACATTCTTTGTTTATTGGAGGTGTTAAAATCGAATCGGATTTTGGCGCAGTAGGTCATTCTGACGCAGATGTATTATTACACGCAATTTGCGATGCATTATTAGGTGCGTTAGCTTTAAGAGATATTGGTTATCATTTTTCAGATTCTGACCCTCAGTATAAAGGTATTGATAGTAAAATTTTGCTCGAAAGAGTACATAAGATTATTCGCGATAAAGGTTATGAAATTCTCAATATTGATTCAACGGTTGTATTGGAAAAACCAAAATTAAGTCAATTAATTCCAGAGATACAACGCACAATAGCATCGGTATTGTGTATTTCTGCCGACAAGGTTTCTGTTAAAGCTACTACTCACGAGCAAGTTGATTCATTTGGATTGGGCAAGGCAATTAAAGCTTATGCGACTTGTTTGTTAACTAAAATCAACGTATAATGTCTCTACAGCAATCACACTCTTTTTTGTACACTGAATATACATCGTCAAAGGACTTAAGTAGTGATGATCAATCGTTGCTTGTTCAGGCAATAGCAGCATCAAAGAATGCCTATGCGCCATATTCTAATTTTCAAGTTGGTGCTGCTGTTCTATTGGATGATGGAAGTACTGTGGTGGCGAATAATCAAGAGAATATAGCCTATCCATCAGGTATGTGCGCTGAACGAGTTTTACTTTATCATGTGGGGGCAAACTATCCGCAACGAAAAATAGTGAAGTTATTGGTTTATGGTCAAGGTGATTTGGTTGAACCACACACTCCTATTTCGCCATGTGGAGCTTGTAGGCAAGTGATTACAGAATTTATTCATAAACAGAAAAGCCCATTTGAAATACTAATGACTGCTCAAAATGGCCGCACTATTCAGGTAGAGAATGCCTTAGATTTATTGCCTTTTGCTTTTGGCGTGTGATGTAATTCGCGCAGTTTGATTATCTTAGTCGAACAATTTATAGTGAGTGATTAAACGATTACAGTATATTACATTGAAAATTAAAATTGAGCTGTTATGTGCTTTGTTAATTTCCAATATCACACTTTCTCAACAGCGTTTTTTTGAATCGGCGGACTCACTTCATACTAAGCGATTAATAGGAAGTAGTGTTGCATTAACTACAGTTTATGCTGGTTCAATGATAGGACTGGCTCAGCTTTGGTACAAAGATCAACCAAAATCTTCTTTCCAGTTTTTCAACGACAATGCGCATTGGTTGCAAATGGATAAAATGGGACATGCTTATTCTGCTTATTGGATTCAAAATAGATCGGATGCATTGCTTCGTTGGTCTGGGTTAAACAAAAATGCTTCGCTTGTTGCTTCAGGAGTGTATAGCTTTGTGTTTCAAGGTACATTTGAAGTACTCGATGGTTTTGCGGCAGATTATGGCTTTTCGTATGGAGATGTCATTGCAAATGCTTCTGGAGTAGTCTTGTATACTGGACAACAACTCTTGTTTGAAAAGCAAATAGCGACACCAAAATTTTCATATTGGCCTTCAGAATACGCAGCATATAGACCTGCGGTATTGGGAAGTAATTTTTCCGAACAATTGTTGAAAGACTACAATGCTCAAACATATTGGCTAAGCATTAATGTAAGTGATGTCACACCAGCAAAATGGAAAATCCCGAAATGGATTTGCGTCAGTGTGGGTTATTCTATTTCTGAAAAGCTCAAAAGTGACCAATCTCATTACGTAATACAGGATAATCAAGAAACAATTTCCTTTAATGCATACAGACGCTATTTACTCTCATTGGATGTTGATTTATCTAGAATTCCAGTTAAAAAACCTTGGCTAAAAGCCTTGTTGTCTAATTTTAATGCATTGAAAATTCCTTTTCCAACCATAGAATTCAGTCAAAGAGGAACAAGAGGATATTGGTTGTATTACTGATTTATTTTTGCTCGTAAGAATTATCCTATCTGTCAGAATGTCAGAAAAAGAATTACGGAACGTTTTTTGGCGAAATGAATTGAAGGAAATAAATGCGCTGAATAGTTTGAATCAATTTAATACAAATAGGGTCGAATATATTGGGTATCCAATTCTGTTGTTAATTGTGATGTGGACAATATACATTGCGGATAGTCAATTAGAGTTAGGAATGTATCGATTAGGTGTAAATCCTCGCTCCATTGATGGGTTGACTGGAGTGCTATTTATGCCACTTATTCATAGCCAACAAGATTTTAATCACATACTTAATAATTCCGTACCGACTTTGATACTCTTAATGAGCTTAATCTATTTTTATCGTTCCATCGCTTTAAAGGTTTTTGGAATTATTTGGATAATGACAGGTTTGTTGACATGGTTTTTAGCGCGCGAAAATTATCATATAGGGATGAGTGGCGTCATATACGGGTTGGTTGGTTTTTTGTTTTTATCAGGTGCCATTCGAAATTACAGACCTTTAATGGGAGTATCGTTGTTTATCGTTTTTTTATACGGAAGTTTAATATGGGGGATTTTTCCAATGCAAGAACACGTGTCATGGGAAGGGCATTTGTTTGGATTCATAAGTGGATTAGTTTTAGCATTCTTATTTCGTGCTCAGGGACCTCAAACCCCGAAATATAGGTATGAAATAGAGCAGGAAATGGGTATAGAACCTGAAGATTTGGAAGCAAAATGGCGTGCATTAAATCAAGTTGAAACCAATTACGAAGAAGAACCAGTTACGTATAACTACGAATATGTTCGTAAACGCAAAGAAGACGAAGGTTAATGTGCTATTGGTTGAAAGAACGAAACAATGGTGGCTGTTCCTTGTGATAAAAGTTCCCAACTTTCCAAATCAAATTGCAGGTGAATAAATGATCCAGTTGGCATGTGTATATATTCTTCGGTGTAAAAACAAGCTAAGTCTGAAAGTCCGTCGTTATGTCCGATAATTGAAAGATTGTCACAATTTTGAGTGGTTCTGATTAGTGTATCAATCGTTTCCTTAGAAGCCAAATAGAGCTCGTCGATGTAAGTTGGAGGTGAATGGAATATAGGACTTATTTTTTGATACGTTAAACGTGTTCTTTTAGCTGAAGATATCAATACAGGGCCACTAATAGTATGGTTTTTAAAGCGATCAAGGATGTGTTCCAATTGAAGAATTCCCTTTTGGTGAAGTGGACGATTGTAATCGTCTATTGTAAGGGATGACTGTATTGCTTTAGCGTGTCTGAATAAAAATAAATTAAGCATAATAAAAATTCCTTTGAGTTACAATTATAGCGATTATGCGCTTTTTATTTCAGTGTTTTAGAGATTATTTTTGAAATAATTTAAATTATTGGAATTGCCGCCAACCATTTGTTTTGATACTTCGTCTTGTGTGGTAGGAAATAATTTATAGAATGATTTCTTGTGTGATAAAAATTAGTTAAATTGCATCTAAATTTATGCGGATTTTGTGCCGAAAATACATGCAGGTAACACCTGAAATATTAAAAGATTGTGAATTCGATGATCGAAGAGCACAAAAAAATCTCTATGAGATCTACTTTAGAATGCATATGTCTTTATGTTTTAGCTATTACGGTAATGAAGAAGACGCAAGAGCTGTTCTCAATATGGGATTTTTGAAGGTTTGTAGAAATATTGCAACAGTAAATCAAAACCCGAAAGTATTTTATTCATGGTCAAGAAAAATTTTGGTTAATACAATTATTGATGATTACAGAAAGAATAAAAAATATTTAGACTCCACTGATACGAGAGAGTATGATAGAGAAATGGAAAGCACTATAAACTCTGACTACAATCAGGGGATGGAAAGTCTCGAAGAAGCAGATATTAAAAAAATGATAAAGATGTTACCTGAGACTGCTCGAAGCGTATTTATGCTTTATGTGGTAGAAGGATTTAATCATCGAGAAATTGCGGATGCGTTAGGAATTAATGAGGGGACTTCAAAATGGTATTTGTCAATTGCGAGAAAACAATTGAGAGATATGTTGGAGCGAGTAGAGGAGATAGAGGCTGTGTTAAGAAAAATGGTAATATGAGGGAATTGAATGACCATATTGACGATTTTGCAAGACAAGAAATTGAGGGAATGACTTTTGAGTTTAAAGAGTCGTTTTGGGATGAAATGGAAGCTGTCATCAATAAAAAGGTGATGGCAAATCTCTACCGTAAAATTTTTATGTGGTCAGCAGGAGTTTCTATAGCAATTGCTGTTGTAGTTGCGCTTTATGTGGTAGATTTACCTGATAAACAAACTGAGTTAGTTATTTCTAATGTCACGAACAATAGTGATAATTCAACTAGTCAAAATGAACTAATTACAGGAAGTCAAACTACGTTGTTGTCTCGCTCCTCTGAAAAAATTGATACCTTAAGTCAATACTCATCGGTAGATAATAGTTTAATATTCGGCACTTATTTGAAGTCAAATGATAATGAAAAAATCGTGGGTAATGAACTTGATTTAACAGGTCAATCTCACTTGCGTTACATTGCTGGCAGGGAGAAGAATTTTATAAAAAGAACAACTGCTTCGAACATGCCTTTTTCTCCGATAGAAAAAGAGCAAGCCGTTAACGACTCACAGTTGTTAGGTGAGTTACAGGTATTTACACACGGAGAGGGGGTTGCTAATGAAGGTGATTATCTAGTAAGTAGAATTGAGACACGTTCAATTCGCAAAGTTGATGGAGGTCACAGCGGATCTACACCAATAACATCAGTAAATTCAGGGAAATATAATCGATTAAAAACTTATGTGGATTTAATTGGTGCAGGAGGTTATGGTATGAGTTATTCTGCTCATTCAACTCAAATTCACGGGGTGAATGGTAAGTTGGGGGTTAATTTCAATATGGAGTATAGAAAGTTATTATTAAAAACAGGACTTAGTTTTGGACTTAATGGTATTAATTCACTTCAAAACAAAGAAACAAAGCGTGTGTACGGTTTGTCTGCTGTTGATTTAACAAACGATATAAACTATAATACAATGCTCTCTGCTTCGGTTCCAATTTATGTTGGTTACTCAGGATTGAGACATCATTTTTCTGTTGGAATTAAATTTAATGTATTGTTAAATGCTAAGGGGCGAGTTCAGCTTTGGGATAGCCCTACTAGCATAGTTAATACGTGGGGTTATACTAATGGCTTGGAGAAAAATTGGATTTCCGTTGGAGCTGATTATTTTTATGATTTAAACAGAAGACTTTCATTGGGAGCAATAATTGATTTTGATGTGAATAATAGAGCACAATCTATTGTAAATGGTTCAACCAGTGATGTTAGAATGCTTAATGCATTCATAAGTCTTAAATATAGACTAAATTAATCACGGATAATGATCAAAATTATTTTCAAACTACTGTTAATTACCTTTTTTGTTTCGTGTAAAAAGGAGCTACCTGAAATACCAGACCTTGGAGATGCTCCAGTGTTTTATCTAAAGGGAGAGATGGATGGTTATAAAATTTCTTTTTTGGCAGGTGAAGGCAGTGAATTGATGATGAAATACTCTAATGAAAATGGTGTTCCCATTGAAGAGAGTGGATTTGTTTCAGAAAGTGATTTTTTTGAAATGAGTATATTCAGCGATAATCCATTTAAGCGATTTGATGCAGGGGGTTTAACACCGAATCAAAAGCTTGGTTTTGCTTTTAAACCAGATACATCTATTGCCACTTTGTCAATTGATGACATGAGCAATACAAGCAATGTAAGTAATTTCAACTGGATATTAGGTGACGAAGAATTTCAAGTAGTTAATATCATGGACCCTGGGGTGTATGATATTTCTTTTAAAGTACAGGAACCTCAGACCTATCTCGTAACCAACAAGGTTGTTGTTGGTTATGAAACCAAAAGTTTATTTAGATTGAATGCTTCTTATGTGAACCAATTAGTATATGCTAGTATTGATGAATTCACTGAAAATATCACTTCGATTGATTGGTATTACGGTTCACAAACCTTCCACACAACGACACCTTATGTTTCGTTATTACCTGTAGCGGGGACGAATAGTTTGTCAGTTAAGGTGAAGTTTTCAAATGGAGTAGAACGTTTAAGAACGATTTTGGTAGGTGATGAAAATAATGTTTTTGTAGAGGATTATGTTTATCTAATTGAATCCACAAATCAACATGTGTTTAATTCGAAGGTAGCTTTAAGAACTAAAATTAATGGAGAATTATACACCACAATTCAAACTCTTCAGGATTTTGATGCCGAAATACTTATAAAGAAGAATGAAAAGTACACAGACCCGATTACTAAAAAAGTTGTCTATAAATTGGATGTGATAATTAAAGTGAAACTGAATAAAATAGGTACTACAGCTGTTATTAACGCAAACTTGGAAGGAACATTCGCTTTAGGATTTGTCAATTGATAGAATTAGTATTACTTTAGCATCCAAAGAATATCATCATGCTAAAATATGTAATTATTATCTTTATTCTAGGAACTTCTCCTTGCTTTTTTGGACAAATTGAAGTGACAGCTTCTGATTTCCCTGGAAAAGGTGATACTGTTCGTTATACCAATACAACTGATTTTTCGATTGACTACCAATCGACAGGAACAAATTATAATTGGGATTTTTCTGCGCTCATAGGTAATTCTCAAACTTTGCTTAATCACAATTCGATTGACAATGCAGATATGTTGACACAAGGTCTTTTTGGTGAGTTTGTGATACCAAAATACCGCGCAACATATTATTTGCCCGCTACAGCCATTCCATTCGGCTTGATTACTGATTTTATCGATATTCCAATAGAAGATTTTTATCGTTTTTTTAGAAAAACAGCAAGTCAAATGACTGTTATTGGATTATCGCTTTCTGCTGGTGGGTTTGGTCTAGGAAGCAGGTCAGATACGATAGAAGTAGCGTACGAGTATCCAATGGTTTTCGGGCAAAATTATACTTCTAGGGGGTATACTTATTTAGACATGAGTTTTGCATTGCCTGCACAATTTAAACAGTATAGACAACGCAATTCCGAAGTTGATGGTTTTGGAACCATCGAAACTCCTTATGGAACTTTTGACGCATTGCGGATTCACCATGTAATCGATGAGTTAGATTCGATATACTTCGAGTTTGATGGTAGTGGACAGTGGATAGAGTTACCAATACCTCGATCACATGAGTATGAATGGTGGACAAATGAAGAAAATGGTCCCATTTTAAAAGTAATTACGAATGAAATAGGAGGTGGAGAACAAGTAACATCCATTCAGTATAGAGATATTTATCGAGCGGACTTAGTAGCGTCAATTGAAGATGAATTACCAATTGAGTTCAATATTTTTCCAAATCCAGCTACTGACTTCATTCAGATACAATCTAATGCAGATTTAGCAGAAATGTATGTGGTGACAATGAGTGGTTCATTAGTTTTTCAAAGTGCTTTTTCAAATGAGTTACATGTTGCTAACCTTCAAGGTGGGGCGTATAATTTAATTTTGCGCTCAAAAGATGGGCGTATAGCTGTAAAACGTTTTGTGAAAGAATAAGTTTCTTTTGAAAAAATGTAACTTTTCAATGAACTTTTTGTTGGTAAATTCGTCTATAGTAAAAGTACGCTAGTTGTTGTTTCGTTAATATGCGATGCGCTAATTAGTTAAGTTGATGAAATAATAAGTTTCACAGAAAATAATATACAATGAAGGTAAAGCACGTTACGGTATTGATTGCATTACTAAGCCTAGGTTATGCGCATTCTCAATCAAATGAATCAGAAGAGCAAGTAACCACAACAGTTGAATATAAACAATGTGATAAGTTCAATAAAACAGCACCTTTAAGAGATATTTATGTCGAATTAGGTGAGCCATCATACACCAATAAAGAAGGAAATGCGTGGGAGAGACGCCCAAGGGCTACCCATGAAAATGAAAATGCGCTCCCAATAGGTATGGATCCTGTTGCGCAAACGCAAATGGGAACGCGAAATCCTACGAAAGCGGCATCCCCTAATTTTAACGGTTTGAATGGAGCTTTTCCACCTGATCCAACAGGAGCAGCAGGTAAAGAGCATTATGTGCAAGCGGTAAACACCTCTTATCGCGTGTTCAACAAAAATGGTACACCTGCATTTCCTTCGTTGAGTTTAAGCTCACTTTGGCCTGGAAGTACAAACGATGGCGATCCAATCGTTATGTACGATAGACATGCAGAGCGTTGGGTGATTACTCAGTTTCAACAATCGGGTAATAAAATTTTATTTGCAGTTTCCGAATCAGATGATCCTATGGGGGCATACTTTACTTACGAATACTCGTTTAATTCGTTTCCTGATTATCCGAAATACTCTATTTGGTCAGATGGTTATTACATGACATCCAATACAAATTCGCAAAATGTAGTAGTATTTGATCGTCAAAAAATGTTAGATGGCGATCCGACCGCTGGTCGCATAGCCTTAAATTTCCCATCAGGAGTTTCGTATTTCTTTAGAAGTGTTTTACCAGCAGATGCAGATGGTGAACTGCCACCTTATGGTACACCAAATTACCTGTTTCATATACAAGATGATGCGTGGTCTGGAGTAACTTATGATCATATTATCGTGTTTAAATTTCAAACCGATTGGAATACACCCGCTAATTCTTCAGTAACCATTTCACAACGTATACCGACAGAGCCTTTTAATGCAGTATTCAATCAACAATGGAATGATATTCCACAGCCCAATACTACACGTCGATTGGATGCCATTGCCGGTGTGTTTAATTACCGAGCTCAGTATATGCGTTGGGTAAATTACAATACCATGATGTTGTGCCATGTGGTGGATGTAAATAACGCTTCTGCGATTGCTAATAAACGTGCTGGTATTCGCTGGTATGAATTAAGACAATATGGAAATGATGCAGAATGGGAAATTCATCAACAAGGAACGTATGCGCCAGAAGGTACAGATCATCGATGGTTAGGTAGTATTGCTATGGATCAACATGGTCATATTGCAATGGCTTATTCTATTGCAGGCCCTGACCGTTTTGCAAGTTTAGGTTATACGGGGAGATATGCGTGGGATCCATTAGGTGAAATGACTCAAGTTGAGCTGATTGCTGTAGAGGGTGAAGGAGCTCAGACAGGAGGTAATCGTTTTGGAGATTATGCACAAATGTCATTAGATCCTGTAGATCCATCTGTTTTTTGGTATACAGGACAGTATCTTGGTAACAATGGTGCGCGAAGAACACGAATTTTTTCATTTAAAGTCGATGATATAGTAGGGTTGAATGAAAGTATTTTGAATAAATTAGATTGGGTCATTAAAACCAATCTAGAAAATTTTGATATTAGGATTACTGGTTTACCAGATAACCAAACAATACATTTTGACTTGTTCGATGCATCAGGACGTGAAATTCAACATGAAGTACTCAAGTCCTCGAATGGCGAAATCTCAAAAATGCTACATACTGGTGGATTGTCAAAAGGAACGTACTTGATTCGAATAGGAAATGATTCGTTTCAGGATGTGAAAAAAGTAATCGTAGAATAGATAACGATTAAACTGAAGGTAGTAGTTGTTAAATGTTTTCTTATGAAATTTATTCTAGTATTTTCGATATTTTCAGTAGTAGCATGTGGCTCAAAAAAAAACAATGCTCAAATGAATCTTGAAAAAGAAGGTATGATTGAGGGAGTTGTATCCATTTCGAAAGATGGAAGTGCTTGCCCTGTGACAATTTTGTCTGATGCAGCAGTAGATTCAAAGGGTTTTTATCCCGTGAATTTGGATAAGTCTTTTCACAAAGATGGCTTAGAAATTAAATTTAATTACACCTTGAGTAGGGCTCCATTGCCAACACTTTGCGAAGAGTATACTGCTATCGTGATTGATGCCATTACGAATAAATAAAAAAGTACATTTCATTTTCTAAAACCCGGTTCTCGAATCGGGTTTTTCTATTTTATCCTATTATCTTTGCTTTCACAATTTAGAATTATGAAGATTTACAACAATATTTTAGAAACAATTGGTAATACACCTTTGGTGCGTTTGAATCGTTTGACTAAAGATGTTAAAGCTACCGTTTTAGCTAAAGTAGAAACAACTAACCCTGGTAATTCGGTTAAAGACCGTATGGCGGTTAAAATGATAGAAGATGCTGAGAAATCGGGTTTGTTAAAACCAGGTGGTACCATTATTGAAGGTACTTCAGGAAATACAGGTATGGGATTGGCTTTAGGAGCAATTATAAAAGGATACAAATTGATTTGTGTACTGAATGATAAACAGTCTAAAGAAAAAATGGATATTCTTCGTGCTGTTGGTGCTGAAGTTGTTGTATGTCCTACTGCTGTTGATCCAGATGATCCGCGTTCATATTACTCTGTTTCTAAACGTTTAGCGACTGAAATACCAAATTCATGGTATGTTAACCAATACGATAATTTATCGAATCGTCTTGCGCATTACGAGTCTACAGCTCCTGAAATTTGGGAACAAACTGATGGCAAAATAACACATTTTGTGGTTGGTGTTGGAACGGGTGGAACAATATCAGGTGTGGGTAAGTACTTGAAGGAAAAAAATCCAAACATTAAAATTTGGGGAATTGATACGTATGGATCTGTGTTCAAAAAATACCACGAGACAGGAATTTTTGATGAGGCAGAAATTTATCCTTATATCACAGAAGGTATTGGCGAAGATATTTTACCGAAGAATGTTGATTTTGATGTGATTGATAAGTTTGAAAAGGTTACTGATAAAGATGCTGCTGTTTACACTCGAAAATTAGCGCGTGAAGAAGGTATTTTTGTAGGAAATTCTGCGGGAGCTGCAATAAAAGGAGTACTTCAATTAAAAGATGAATTGAAAGAAGATGATGTAGTTGTAGTATTATTCCACGACCATGGTAGTCGATATGTCGGAAAAATGTTCAACGACGACTGGATGCGCGAACGTGGGTTTTTAGAAGAAGAAACCAAACAAGCGTCAGATATCGTAGAGCGCCATGGTGATTCTCCTTTGGTGACTTTGTACTCAGAAGAATTGGTTTCACATGCAGTTGCCAAAATGAAAAAATATTCGATTTCACAAATTCCTGTAGTTAAAGAAGGAGAGTTTATTGGTTTTATAGACGATTTACATGTGTTTCAATTGCTGTGTGAACAACCGGATATGCTGAATCAACCTATCTCAAAGATTATGCATGCGCCATTGCCAGTAGTGGAGGAAACAACGTCAATCGATAAAATCTCTAAGTTGATTACGAAGGATGTTCCAGCAGTTTTAGTAAAAACAGCTAATGGACACCATATTATTACACGTCACGATATCATTGCGGCGATGGCATAATTTGCTTGCAGATGGAATTTATTGATCAAATGAATAGAACGATTCGCCTGGAAGCACATCCACGGCGAATCGTTTCGTTAGTGCCTAGCCAAACAGAATTATTGCATGATTTAGAATTGGACGATGAGGTAATTGGCATCACTAAATTTTGTATTCATCCCGAAAGCTGGTTTCGTTCTAAAACACGTATAGGAGGCACCAAAACAGTCAATATTGAACGTGTTAGGTCGCTCAACCCCGATTTAATTATAGCCAACAAAGAAGAAAACACACAATCCGATATTGAGCAGTTGGAACAGATTGCCCCTGTTTGGCTATCGGATATTCACAATTTGGACGAAGCGCTGGATATGATTATCCGAATCGGAGAGGTTACGAACCGTTTGGGGAAAGCAAAAGAGATTAGCCAGCTTATTTCAGAAGGTTTTGCGCGTATTCAGCAAGCAAAATCTCCCAAAAACGTGTTGTATTTGATTTGGGAAAACCCCATTATGGGCGTAGGAGCGAGCACATTTATTCACGACATGATTACGCGTTTGGGTTGGAAAAATGTGTTGGAAAAAGAAACCCGCTATCCCGAATTAATGGACGAAGATATTTCCATTTTGAATCCCGATTTAATTATTTTGAGTTCGGAACCTTATCCCTATAAACAAGCACATATCGAACGCTATAAAAAGCTATTACCAACAGTAGATGTCCAACTGTTAGACGGCGAATTTTTCTCGTGGTATGGAAGTAGGTTAGTGAAAGCGGTTGGGTATTTTGAAGAATTGCTGTCGAAGTAAATTAGGTTATCTATTTTTACCTTTCAGTCTATAATTCGCCAAAATTAGTTTTCTTTCGTAGTTTTGGCGAAATATAAATTAAGTTCATGTCAAGAATTATTGGAAGAATTGCTGAGCAAATGATACTCAAAATCGGCATTCGAGAATGATGAAATTGGTCTTTAAATATATGGTGATGCTGATTGTTTTTATGACAATCACTACATGTTCGTCTAATAACGAAGAAAGTAAAATACAGCTAAAAGAAAGTGTTCAGCAATCAATTGAGCTTGTAACTGAAATTGAAAAATTGGATAATTTACTGAAGTCAACACAAGTTTCATTGGACTCAATATCGAAAAGTGCAAATGAAATCATATCGAATATGGATTCAATTGAACGGTTTGAGTTTAGGAATGAAAAATAATATGATTTCTTATGTCTAATAAATCCATTTTATTTATTCTTATTAGTCTATTCGTTTTATGGGGATATATCCTTTTTTGGGTAGAATCAGTATCAGATGAATTCCTGCTTATTTCTGCGACACTGATGACATTATTTCTTCTAATTTTTTCAATGAAGTTCAAGTTCTCATTTAGGTATTTAAATCTAGCTTTCTTTTTGTTCTATACATTCATATTTTATTACAGTTTGTATGTGAAAAAGGATAAAGACATGAATTTTATCTTTTTGATAACGTGTCTTGTTCTTACAATTGTTCATTTCATGCTACTTTTATTATTTTTAATTACAAAATATTGGAAGGAGGGTAAGAGGTGAAAAAATGGAAATATCCGATAGAGGGTTTTACTTCAAGTTACAGGAGGGTTACAAATAAGGTATGTCGGAGTAAAAACGTTATCGTTATTACTTCAATTGTTATATTTTCGTGCGGTACGACTAAACATGAAAAAACGTTAAGAACACGTTCTGAAATTGTTACATCATGTGTAAGTAATTGGTTTAAATCGGATTTAAAGAGTGAACAAAAGGTAAAAGTTTTTCATCACCAAGGTTATTCTATTCGGTATATGGGTTTAGTTATAGGTGTGAACGAAAAATTGGATACTATCGGTGTGATGTATAAGTATGAAATCCCGAAAATTGAAATTGGAGATAGTGTGTATTTCAGACCTGAAAAATGGACTGATGGGGAGAAGTCACAAAGTGTGATTATAGATATTTCTAATGATGAAAATGCTTTTTGGTATTGTGCTACGAAATTAATATATTATGGGCGTGTAGAGATGTGATTTAAATGCCTAATTATTATAGGTGTGAGGTTTAAATCAATGCAAATATTGATGAATAAAATAATTTATTTAATACTTTTTTATACTGGAATCTGTAATTTCAGTTTTTCTCAGAAAGGAAATATTTTTGGGAGAGATTTTGATATGGAAACCATTGAATATGTAGAATTATTTCGGCAAAAAATAATCACTAATAAAATTGCTGAAAAATTTGACACACTTATAAAAATTAACAATAGTTATATTCTTGAATTCCAGAAATTAGGAAGTGATTTTTTCTATTACACGACAGAACATGGGTACTTAAAATTATTATGTATAAAAAAGGCGAAAATTGTTAGTTGTTTCTATGGGAGTGGTTTAGAAGTGACATTTGAACTGGATAAAAAAAATATTATCAAATGGTTTCAAATCAACACCCTTAGTATAGAGCCCTTTCGATTCTTATTAAATTGGGATGTGAGTTCGTATAAAATTCGCAAATGTATTGGATGTTCTACGCCCGTTTCAGCCTATGAGAAAGATATTAATTTGTGGATAAGAATACACCAACAAACTATTGTTTTTATTGGGTTAGAAACAGAATAGAATTAGAACGGGAAATCTGACACTTTTCAAGAAAATATTTTCAAAATAGTTTAAGGTCATGAAAATAATGCCAGTAAAACAACCTCAATTAATGATGAGAATTAAAAAGCAATACGGATTATTGAAGAGAATTATATATGTAAATTTACATAACTTCTTTTTTCTTTACTTATTTTCATTTTTTAATCTAAATACAGATGACAAGGTTATCAATTTATTGTATTGTTGTTTGTTTTCACTCATTTTATTTTCAATAGTAAAAAACACGCTGTCCATAAAGAATCAATTGATATCAGTAGAAATCAATGGGGATGATGTTCTAATTGTTTACCAAATATGGAATAGAACAGTGGAAGAAAAAATTAAAATCAATGAATTAAGTGTTGAGTTGAAGCCACTATTTACCTATCACAAAAAATGTAAATCAATACTCTATTCGAAAAATAAACTCAAAATTACTCAGTACAGTTATTTGGGATGGTCAGTAGATAGTTTATTTGTTTTAAAAACCACTATAGATGAAATGAAAAAGAACACAAGGAATTTCGAAACAATATTGTGATACGTTTTGCTTAGCTATCTTTTTAGTTCCCATAATGAATTAGGACGTCTCCTTAATATCCTCCAAAATCAATTTGCCCGCTTTTCGTATTTCTTCTTCGGTAATGATCAGTGGTGGTGAAAGTCGGAAACTGTAAGGGTGGGAGAGGAACCAAAAGGTAATTATTCCTTTTTCTAAACATTTGTCAACCACTTTGGCTACGCGTTCGGAAGATTCCATATCAAAGGCGAACAGCAAACCCTTGCGACGAACAGCTTTAATCTCAGGAGAACTTGAAATGATGCTTCCAATAATCCTCCTCAGAAACCTCAGGCTCCCCCTCAAAAATCCCAAACACACAAGACCCACTCCCAGACATCGCTGCATACACAGCACCCTCATCGTATAAAGATTGCTTTATCCTTGCTAACTCAGGGTGCTTTTTGAATAGCGGAAATTCAAAATCATTTCTCAACACGTTTTTCCATTCTTCAATTGGTAGGTTTGTAAGTTCCTTTGTCGAATGTGAATTTGGCTTGGGAGTAATCCCTGCATAAGCGTCTTGAGTCGAAATGTGAATGTTGGGGTAAATGAGTTTGATGTATTTTCTTGATAGCGAAAGTGGGAGATCAGTCATTGTTTCACCACGTCCTGTGCAGTGTTTTGGGGAGTTTGTGATGAAAAAAGCACAATCGCTGCCAAGCTTTGAGGCGTATTGCTCCAATTGCTCACGCGATAAGTTTAATTCAAACATACTGTTTAACCCCATTAAGGTATAAGCTGCATCAGACGAGCCCCCACCGAGGCCTGCGCCAATCGGAATCATCTTGTGCAAGTGAATGTGAACAGGAGGTAGCTCAAAGTCGTTTTTCAGTAAATGGTATGCTTTTATGCATAGATTCTCGTCTGAATTTCCTGGAATTGGAATTCCACCAGAAGAAAATTGGAACGTGTCCGAATGTACAATTTCCAAAATATCGTGCAACGGAATAGCAACCATGACCGTATCAATATCGTGAAAACCATCCTGACGTTTGCTTACGATAGTTAATCCTAAATTGATTTTAGCGGGCGGAAAAAAGACCATGCGTATCGATTAATTTCCGAGGCTACCAAATACTTTTTGTAAGATATCTGTTACACGAGCCATAGGGTCTTTACGGATTTTGTTTTCTTCTTTCTCGACCATTAGAAACAATCCCTCTATTGATTTGTCCAATACATAATCGTCTAAGTCAGGATTTGCTTTTTGAGCTCCAGTTAAAATAGTTGTTTGATTGTAACGAGTAGCAATGGGATTCCAGTAACTGGTAAGTTGAACTTTGTCTATTGCTTCTTTTACTTTTGGGGCAAACGCAGCTTTCAGTTCGGTGGTTGTGCGCTCTTTTAAGAACCTTGTCGCTGCGCCATCTCCACCTTTCAAAATGGCAAAACCATCCGAAATAGACATGCCCCGAATTGCATTTAGGAAAATAGGAGCCGCTTCTTTAGAGGCTTCTTCCGCCGCACGATTAAGTGTGGTAATTACGTTTTCAACTTGACCTGAAAGTCCCCATTCCTCTGCTTTGGCTTTCACTTGAAGCGCATCTGAAGGCCAAGGGATGAATATTTCTGGGTTTTTTAAAAAACCATCTGTTTTTGATGTGATTCCCGTCGCATTATTGATGCCAATTGATAAGGCATCTTTTAATCCTCGAATTACCTCATCATTGGTTAACGCGTTATTGGAGGAGGATTGTGTATCAGAAGTTAATACTGTATTTGCTGCATCTTTAACTACATCACACCCTGTTAAAAGGGTTAGTGTAGCTGTAAATAAAATAAAACCAATATTTTTTTTCATTTTCATTAGGGTTTTGTCAAACTTACAAATATTTTTACTGTCTCATATCAAATTCAATGCTTAAAATACAATGAGGTTAGAGCTAATCAATATTGGAGACGAATTACTAATCGGGCAAACTATAAATACGAATGCCTCATGGATTGGCCAGTTTTTAAGTGAACAAGGCGTTCGAGTAAGTAAATCCATCGTTATTCAAGACGAAAAAATGGATATTGTTACGCAACTGACAGAATGTTTAAATCGTGCTGATGTAGTCATTATTACGGGGGGCTTAGGCCCAACCAAAGACGATATAACGAAAATAACGCTATGTGAGTATTTTGAAGGCAACTTAGTGATGCACGAGCCTACTTTGAAATTGATTACTGATTATTTTGCGGCAAGAGGTAGAGCAATGTTGGAGACAAATGTGCAACAAGCGTTAATTCCAGATGTGTGTACCGTGTTGACCAATTTGAATGGAACTGCACCTGGTATGTGGTTTGAGCGAAATGGTAAAATAGTGGTGTCACTACCCGGTGTGCCATACGAAATGAAGCCATTGATGACTGATGAGGTGTTGCCGCGATTAAAAGAACGTTTCGAATTTGCTGATATTTTTCAAATGAGCGTAATGACTACTGGAATTGGTGAGTCATTTCTAGCTGAAAAAATTAGTGATTGGGAAACAAAACTACGTCAAGAAGGTTTAAGTTTAGCGTACCTACCTTCTCCTGGTATTGTTAGACTTCGTGTTACTTCTTACAAAGGGCAGTCCGACCGAAATCGCGTGTATGAATTGGTTCAGGAATTAAAAACGATAATAGGGGACTATTACTATGGAGAGGAACATGATTCCTTGGCTCAAGTGGTTGGTAAATTACTCATGGCGCAGAAATCAACCGTAGGTACAGTTGAAAGTTGTACATCCGGTGCGTTGGCAGCAGAAATATCGAAAATTCCAGGGGCTAGTGCTTACTTTGAAGGCTCCATTACGACCTACAGTAACGCGTTAAAAAAACGATTCGTTCATGTACCCGAAGAAGTATTCAGCCAACACGGCGCTGTAAGTAAAGAGTGTGTTGAAATCATGGCTGCAGAAGGGCTGAAAACTTTACAGGTCGATTATTGTATAGCGACCTCAGGGATTGCTGGTCCAGACGGAGGAACAATTGATAAACCAGTCGGGACGATATGGGTAGCTGTTGCGTTTAATGGAGGAGTATTTTCAAAACAATTTTCGTTTGGTGGAAACAGAGAACGCAATATACAAATGACTGTGTTGGCAGGGTTGAATTTATTGCGCTTAAAACTATTGAATCGAATTCCCGCTTAACGTGTTACGACAGCAAATTATTGATGTGTTGCAGTACAAATAAGTCGAGATTCGACGTGGCTACTTGTCCAAATTTTTCAATTCAAAATGGTAGCGTGTCACGTTTTCCGAAGTGTGGAGCGTTTTATTTCCGTCGAGTTGTTCAGTCAAGGTATCAATTAGTGACAAACCAAACCCTTTGTATTCTTCGCGGTTAATCCAATTGCCATTGTCTTTGTATTCTAGCGTATACGTTTCTCCATTTTGCGTTAAACTTACTTCTATTTCACCTTCATCGCGATTTTTGAATGCATATTTAAGCGAATTGGTGATTAGTTCGTTAAACAACAATCCCAACGGAACCATTGAACGAAGACCAACTGAATGAGTGGTGCTGTTGATGTGAAATTTGACAGGAATTTTGTTGCTGTATATTGAAATCAAATCATTGGCTAAGTCTCGAACGTATTCTTCAAAATAAACATTGTTAAGCGATTCTTGCTGGTAAAGCTTTTTGTGAATGTGAGACATTACATGAATGCGATTGATGGATTCTTGAAAATGCGGTTCAACCAACGGGTCATTTAGTTCAATTGATTGCGTTTTTAACAAGCTAATGATAATCTGAAGGTTGTTTTTTACACGATGATGCACTTCTTTTACAAGTACCGTTTTTTCTTCGTCTCTTTCTTGAATTACTTTGTTTTGAGCAAGGAGTTCATTATTGGCTGCCAGTAATTTCTTTTCGGAAAACTTGTGAAAATCAAGAAAAATAAAAATCAAATAAGCGTTTATTCCGAACCCAGCGAAAATCTCCAGTATCAATGTTATAAGTTGATAGGTGCTACGCGGTTTCACTGTCTCGATGTGTATATTCAAGGACAACAATATGAATACGGAAACAGCACACATGGAAAATATAAGTAGAATCGTACCGAGCATTTTCCCGATGCCAAAATAGGCCAATGATACAGCAGCTAACATCCACAGTAAATCAGCTAAATGAACAGTTTCGTGGAAAGTGATGAGCGCAAACGAAGTGACGAGAACACCACAAATACTATAGGTGTAAAATACAAAAGTGTAGTTTCGGGTCAGTTTTAATATGATTAAAGAGCTTGCGCTAATGATTACTCCCAAAGACATGGTGAGGAAACTTTCAATCGAATCGAAATAATACGCATAGGTCAACGAAATGAAGACAATTAAAAAGAGCAATGATATGCGATAAGCCAGTTTTAATTTTATGTCTTCAAGATAAATCGTAGTGTCCTCAACTATTCTAGAGCTTAAATTTGTCATCATATACGAGATAAGCAACGTGTAAAATTACGCACAATTTTATGGACAGCATGAAAACATTTAAAATAATTAACAAAGGATATTAATTTATTGAATTTACTGCTATATTTGCACTCGAATTCCGAATGATGCTTATAAGGAAGACGCTTTTTTGACCTAATTTTTAGGTTAAAAGAAAAAAATAGAATTTATAGTTGCACAAGTAAGAAAAAAGTGTTTACTTTGCACCCCAATTTTGAATTAAGGTAAATCGTTATACAATGTCACGAGTTTGTCAGTTAACAGGTAAGAAGGTAATGGTAGGGAATAATGTTTCCCACTCAAAGCGTAGAACTAAACGAAAGTTTCTACCTAACTTGATTGTAAAGAAATTTTACATTCCAGAAGAGGATAAGTACGTTACCTTAAAAATTTCTACTTCTGCGTTGAGAACAATCAACAAGAAGGGAATCTCTGCATGTTTGAAAGATGCAAGAGCAAAAGGTTTAATGAAGTAATTGTTATCGAGTCGAGAGATTCAGTAAAAGCTAATAATCATGGCAAAAAAAGGAAAAGGTAACAGAATTCAGGTGATTCTTGAGTGCACAGAGCACAAGGAAAGCGGTATGCCTGGAACGTCGAGATATATCTCTACTAAAAATAGAAAAAACACTCCTGATCGTTTAGAGATCAAGAAGTTCAATCCTATTTTGAAGCGTTATACAGTTCATAAAGAAATTAAATAATAAAGTGTTATGGCTAAGAAAGTAGTAGCATCGTTGCAATCAGGTGGTGGAAAAGAACACACGAAGGTTATCAAGATGGTAAAAACAGAAAAAGGGTCTTACTCTTTTAAAGAAGAAATTGTACACAACGATAAAGTTAAAGACTGGTTTGCTAAGAACTAATTCGATTGCTTGTTCGATATAAAATTGTAACGTAAGCTTCCTTTTTTAAAAGGAAGCTTTTTTACTATAAACGATATGGGATTTTTTGGACTATTCTCAAAAGACAAAAAAGAAACGCTTGACAAAGGTTTGGAAAAAACCAAGCAAAGTTTCTTGTCAAAATTGTCACGCTCCATTGTCGGAAAATCAAAGGTGGATGATGAGGTGCTCGATAATCTCGAAGAAATCCTCATTACATCAGATGTCGGAGTTGAAACCACACTAAAAATCATTGAACGAATCGAAGGACGCGTGTCTCGTGACAAATTCGTGTCTACTGATGAATTAAATGTCATCTTGAGGGACGAAATTGTGGCGTTACTGGAAGAAAATAATTCACTTTCGTTAACTGATTTTGATGTACCTAAACACGCAGATAATCCCCATGTGATTATGGTGGTAGGGGTAAATGGTGTGGGAAAAACAACTACAATTGGAAAGCTAGCTTATCAGCTGAAAAAGAAAAACATTAAAGTGGTTCTCGGGGCTGCGGATACGTTTCGTGCTGCAGCGGTAGATCAATTAATCATTTGGTCTGAAAGAGTAGGTGTTCCAATCGTTCAACAAGGGATGGGTGCCGATCCTGCTTCGGTCGCTTTCGATACACTCCAGTCTGCTAAAGCACAGGGTGCTGATGTAGCGATAATTGATACTGCCGGTCGATTGCACAATAAGGTGAATCTGATGAATGAGTTGACCAAAATCAAACGTGTAATGGAAAAGGTTGTCCCAGGAGCACCGCACGAAATACTATTGGTACTCGATGGATCTACAGGTCAAAATGCATACGAACAAGCGAAGCAATTTGCGTTGGCGACTGATATTAACGCCTTGGCTATCACAAAACTTGATGGCACAGCTAAAGGTGGTGTGGTAATCGGAATTTCAGATCAAATGAAAATTCCCGTGAAGTACATTGGAGTAGGTGAGGGCATCGAAGATTTACAAGTCTTTAATCGCCACGAGTTTGTCGATTCATTGTTTAATTAATTGAGTATGCGTTTTTCTCTCACGTTATTATTACTGATGTTCGTGACAACGTTGTCCGCTCAGTCGAAGTGCGATAGAGTTAGGGTAGGCACATTCTATTCCAAACCGGATGTAAAGAAAAATCAGCCTTTGGTTACGGTAGAACGCAGCGAGTTTTCCCAATTTGAAACGATAGGAGATAACGAACCGATTCAATACTCACTCCGCTGGTTAGATGAGTGCAAATTCGTCCTCGAAAAAACGGTCGATGAAGAACTGTTGCGTATTGTGGTGACGATTACAAAAGCTAAAAAGAAATATTATACCTATTCTGCAACGAGTTTAGGTTTACCTATCGTTACAGGGAAATTATACAGAAAAAAACCTTAAGAAGAGCGCGCATGAAGACGAAGACATTGAAAAAGAATAAGGTGAATGTAGTGACATTGGGTTGCTCCAAAAATTTGTTCGATTCAGAGGTGATGATGGCACAACTTAAGGCGAATAAGTTTGAAGTTGAACACGAAGCAAAACAAGATGATTCAGAAATTGTAATCATCAATACATGTGGATTTATTGATAACGCCAAGCAAGAATCAATTGATACGATTCTGCGCTATGTGGATGCGAAGAAAGAAGGAATGGTAGACAAAGTCTATGTGACTGGATGTCTTTCGCAACGCTATAAAGATGATTTGGAGACTGAAATTCCAGAAGTGGATGCATTCTTCGGAACTCGTGATTTACCTCGCCTATTAAAAACCTTAAAAGCTGATTATAAGCACGAATTGGTAGGAGAACGTCTATTGACGACCCCTTCGCATTATGCTTATTTCAAAATCGCAGAGGGTTGTGACCGTCCATGTTCATTCTGCGCAATTCCAATTATGCGTGGAAAACACGTTTCAACTCCGATAGAGGAATTAGTAAGACAAGCAAAAGGACTTGCTGCGCAAGGTGTAAAAGAATTGATGCTTATCGCACAAGATTTAACATACTACGGTTTAGATATTTACAAGAAACGCAATTTGGCGGAGTTGGTTCAGCAAATCGCTGATGTGGAAGGAATCGAGTGGGTGCGTTTGCATTATGCATTTCCAGCCGGTTTCCCGATGGATGTATTGGATGTAATGAAATCCCACCCAAACGTCTGTAATTATTTGGATATGCCATTGCAACATGGTTCTACGCGAATTCTACAAGCTATGCGACGTGGAATTACACGTGAGAAAACCGAAGAATTGGTGGCGACTATCCGCGAGAAAGTCCCTGGAATAGCATTGAGAACAACCTTGATAGCTGGATACCCTGGAGAAACAGAAGAAGATTTCCAAGAAATGTACGACTGGGTAGAGAAAACTCGCTTTGATCGTTTGGGGATTTTTACATACTCTCACGAGGAAAATACACATGCTCACAACTTCGAAGACGACGTGCCAGACGATGTCAAACGTCAACGAGCTGATGCCATCATGGAGCTACAATCAGGTATTTCCTACGAACTGAATCAAGAGAAAATAGGTAAGACATACAACGTACTTTTTGACCGTATCGAAGGTGATTATTTCATCGGACGTAGCGAGTTTGATTCACCCGAAGTGGACAACGAAGTTTTAGTAAAAAAATCCGAAGCTTACTTACGAATCGGTGATTTTGCCAAAGTTGAAATTACTTCGGCGGATCATTATGATTTGTATGGGAAGGTTGTGGGGTAGTGAGCTGATGTGAGACGGTTTTATTCTTTTCCAAACTAAACTTTCAAAAATATTTGAAAGTTTAGAATTATTTACTACATTTGCTCCATGAAATTGAATGAAGCACAAGATAAGTTTATCCAAAGTTGGTCACAATTAGGCTCTAGTTGGGGAATCAATAAAACGATGGCTCAAATTCATGCCTTGTTATTAATTGCTCCAGAAGCGTTATCTGCGGAAGATATTATGGAGAAATTGGTGATTTCACGTGGAAATACAAATATGAACGTTCGCGCATTGATAGATTGGGGATTGGTGTATAAAAAACATAAGCCAGGCGAACGTATGGAATTTTTCTATGCGGAAAAAGATATTAGCAAAGTGGCTCGATTCATTGCAAAAGAAAGAAGAAAGCGTGAAATTGAACCTGTAGTTGCATTAATGGATGAATTGTCACATACCGATATTGGCAATTCTCTTGAGGCAGAGGAATTCACTAAAGTGACTCGTGATATCCATAAATTTACTGCTAAAGTGGATAATTTGGTGGATAGATTCAGTAAATCGGATGAAAACTGGTTTTACGCAACCCTTTTAAAATTGTTTAAGTAATTTTTTTAGCTAAATGTTTCAATAATTTCTGAAAGTATGAAAAATAATAATAACATAAAACAACCTAGAATTCTATTAAAGCTCGATTTTAACATTCAAATATTGATTGCATTTCTCTCATTGGTGTGTGCCTTTATTTACGCAGAATACTTCCTATTTATAGGCATATATTTTATTCTAGGAGCATGGCAACTCTTAAGTTTTTTGGTTCATTTGAAACGACGTATATACAATTTGGGAGTGATACGAAATTATGCTAAAATCATTTTAGGACTTTTTGTACTTGGCTTACTATGCGTAATTTTCAATTTTTTAAATTGGAGATTCTTGTCAGTTTACATCTTCTTCTACCTTTTTGTGATGTTATTATCAGGCCCCGTTCTAGCTATTTGGTATATGGTTTTAACATATAACGATTTACAATCAACAAAAGATCGAATAAATTAATAGAATAAAAAATGGAAAAGAAGATAGTCATTGCAGGTGGAACAGGGTTTATCGGTTCATATTTGAACGAACGATTTACGGAATTAGGTTTCAAGGTTTATATCATTTCGCGTGGAAGTAATCACCTCAATTGGAAAGATGACAAGTCCATTGTCAACGCTTTAGAAAATGCAGAAATGTTGATTAATCTTACTGGGAAATCCGTGGATTGTCGCTATACCTATAAAAATAAGTGGAATATATTGACATCACGTACGGAGAGCACGCTGTATTTACATCGTCTTATAGAACGCTGTACAAATCCACCGAAAATTTGGATAAATTCAAGCACTGCTACCATATACAGACATGCAGATGATCGTCCTATGACCGAAGATAATGGTGATATTGGTAGTGGTTTCTCTGTTCACGTTGCTCAATGTTGGGAAAATGCTTTTTTTTCCGTATTACACAAAAATACGCGTCAAGTTGCCTTACGGATAGCAATCGTTTTGGGGGATTCGGGGGTGCTTAAACCCATTAAATTGTTGACCAAAATAGGTCTTGGAGGCAAACAAGGTGATGGCAAGCAAAAATTCAGTTGGATTCATATTGAAGATTTGTTTCGCATTATTCAATTTATTCATGAAAACCCAAGTCAAACCCAAATCTACAATTGTGCTGCTCCCAATCCAGTAACTAATGCAGAATTCATGTGTACGATGCGCAATGTACACCATCAGAAGATAGGGATTCCTCTTCCAAAAAACATTCTGAAGATTGGTGCATTTATCGTGCGAACCGAAGATGAACTCATTTTGAAAAGCCGATGGGTGCTCCCCGAAAAACTACTCCATGAAGGATTTGAATTCAAATACGCTAATATACGCATAGCTTTAGAGGAGATTGGCTAACAAAAGGTTAGTTGCTAGATCGTTTTATGTTGCGATTAAAGCTTAGTGTAAATTGAACTCACTATAAGAAAGTGTAATCCATCTCTTGTCGGGAAAAGTATCGAGGGCAGCGGTGAATGGATTCCGTTGAGTTTTGATTGGGCTAATGGATGCAAAAAAATGCAATTTGTTGAAAACATTTCTAATTTGCCCTATATATTGAATGTAAATAATACGTATTTTGTAGGCGCTATTACTCAGTTAAGTAGCCTTTTACAATGAAAACCTATAATCGTTAAGTTTTTTTGGTCGGAGTGGGTCATTGGGTTGAAATATAGCGCAATTTAGAAATTGTATGAAAAAACTTAAAACATATCCTAATATGAAACTAGACGAGTTTATTTTTGAATCAATTAAGCAGGTAATTGATGGAATTGATAACGCAAGAGAGTATGCAGAGACAAAAGGAGCAAAAATTTCTGGAGAACATTTAAATTTTATTGGAGCAAAAAATGGAGGGGGGATTGTGTTTATGAATGAAAATAATAGTGAAATCATTGAGAAAATTGATTTTGATATTGCCGTTACTGCTAAAGAAGGAGACAAAGCAAAAGGTGGTTTAGGACTATTTGTAGGAGCTGTAGGAATAGGTACACAAGGTCAGGTTGAAAGTGAGAATAGTTCTATGAGTAGAATAAAATTTTCTGTACCTCTCCATTTACCGAAGAAAAGATAATTTATATTTTGGCAAGCCACAAACCACTAGTGGCATTTCTATAATATGCATATTCACAATTAAACTATAACCCAAAATGACAAAGAAAAAAATAGAAAAAACTAATTGGAAGCCTACAGATTTTAGGTTTGTTGCATTCCTAGATATTTTGGGTTTTAAGGATATGGTAATGAGAAATTCTCATGAGGAAATTTATCAAACTTTGAATCAAATATCTAAAAGTAAAAAACTAATTGAAGCAGCTGCTACAGAATTAGGTGATTTATTTGGTGATGCGGAAGTTTATGTTGTTAGCTTTTCTGATTCAATTGTAATTTTTTCAAAAAATGACGATATTGAAAACTTTCATTATTTTCTTTTAGCAACTCGTTGGTTATTTACTGAAGCAATTAATAAACAAATTCCAATAAAAGGAGCAATTGCTCACGGTGAAATTAGTCTAAATAAAGCAGAGCAAATATATTTTGGGCAACCAATTATTGATGCATATTTAATGGAAGAAGATGTTAATTATATGGGAGTTGTAGCTCATAATAGTGTCGATAGATACATTTCTAAGGTTAAGAATGGAAAGCATTTAGAAAGAATTTTTAAAATACTTTTTGAAGAGAAGACACCTCTAAAATGTGGTCTATTGACTCATACAAACTTAAATTGGTTTCATTTAATTAAAAAAGATGAGGAGTCTGATAATATTCAGTTTGTAAAAGATTCAATTAATTTATTTAAAAACTCGTCGTCAGGAACAGCTAGAAAATATATAGACAATACAATAAGTTTATTTGAAAAAATTGAAAATAATCTATAAAAATCCAAAAATATGGAAAACAAACATCTACTTGACAACGAGAGTATTATTACACAATCAGATGAAAATGTAATAACATTGACAAATTTACGATTGCGATATTCTGACTCGCAATGGGGGAAGTCTGATACTGTTAGTATGCTTCTCGAAAAAATCAGTTCTATTGAGATACATTATCGTAGTAAGACAATTTTGGTAATCCTTGCCATATTTGCAACAGTGGGTGGATTAATTGGAGGAGCTAATGGAGATGACGAGTTTATAGCACTTGGAATCGGAGCAGGAATTGTACTAATTATTCTTTACCTTTTTTCAAGAAAACATTACTTAACAATTTCATCTGATGGTGGCGGAAAAATTCATTTCCACACTAAGGGAATGAAGAAGGAGGTATTGTTAGATTTTATCAATAAGATTGAAAGTGCAATTAGATTGAGACGAGAAGAGTTAAAATAAATGAAATGAGAAATTTAATATTAATTATGACAGCCATGTTTTTAACCTCTTGTGACAGTGGAACAAACAATCTTGATTCTGAATTAGATTCACAAAATAATGATTCAACATTACAAGAAGAAGAGTCTATAAACACAAATAAGGAAGCTGTAATTGATGGTGAAGTAATAGGTGAGTGGCATGAAGAGAAGTATACATCTTCCAACTATGTTATTTATAAAAAGGACAACAAAATATTCATAAAGACCATCTACAAAAATGGACAGACTTCTGACGATGAGCTGAAAGAACTGAAAGTAAAAGATGGTATACGTTACGAATACTCGGAAGGCGGCTATAACGGAGAGTATTTTGTACTAAATTCGAAAGGTGAACTTGAATTTTATAGTAGCGATAATAAGAATTTTACGACAGCAATTATTATAAGCGATAAATCAAAGAACTTTTGAGATAATGTTATGTGAAACTAAAACATTGACTATATTATTTTTATAATAACAAAGGTAAGATGGAAGGAAATTTAACAGAGGAAAAGGGAGCAAAGAAAGTAGTTCACATAATTAACTGGAATTTGATTTCGATAGTTTTAACAATTGGAGGGATAATTTTTGCATTAATACTGAATTACAACAAACGTGAAATTGATATCTTAAAAAGTGAATTAATAAAAGTTGAAAAAGAGAAAGATAAATTATCGGAAGAAGTCGACCCTGAATGGCATATTAAGTTCAATCATCAAAAACAGTATTATGAAGGTCAGTTAGCACATCAAAGCGAGTTGCTGTATATAACAAATAAGGAATTAGATTCAATCGTAAAGAACCAACCAGCTTTAATTTTATCTCTTGAAAACAGAGGGTTAGGATTATCAGTAATTCAAATGGATAATTTAATTCGAATACTTTTCGAAGCGGAAAAAAATACTGAGTTGATTGAGCTATATGAAACTATGATAGAAAATTATGAATCTATTATGAGTCATAATGAACAACGAATAAAGAATTATGAAGCGATTGATTCTTTGCGTTTATTGGAAATAGGTTTATATCAATCTTTGATAGAAAATTCAGATGAAACAGATAATATGTTGTTTATTATTCAAATTCTGTTGTTTGTTCTTGCATTTATAGCTATTTTATACAGTTATCTCAAATCTAAATTTAAAGAAAATACTACTGAACAAGAAGAAATAGATAGTTAGCTATGGTAGACGAAAACAGTGACACATTCATACATTACATTGAACGAATTGCAGACAAACAAAAATTAAAACCAAAATCAGATTATAAATCTACAATTATAGACAAGTTAATGCCATTTGGATGTGGAATTGTAATAATAATTCTTGTAATTTCTGTTTTAGTTGGATTGGTTACAGTTTTTAATTGGCTTTTTTAGAAAATGAAAACACCCCTACTATTCATATCAATAATCCTCCTCCTAACAAGCTGTTCACCCAATAATAACTGCAAAAACCGTTTTGATTTCATTTCCAACAATGATTCAATTCCAATCTTGAATTTGGTTTTCACTAAAAGCGCTGAAACAATTCGTGAGGAGATGAATGAATTGTATGGATTTGATTTGTGTGACAAATGCACATGGGCTGACTTTAGAATGCCATTCACAATTGAATGCCAAAAAGGATCTCTTAAAGTCATGGTAGATTTTGATTCTCCCATTTGTGGTAATTGCCCAATTCCTGTGAGAAAAAGACATTACTTCTCGATAATGATTAACCAAAGAAATCAATTGTTAGTAGAAGGAGAATTAGTTGAAATGGATTCCTTGCAATCAAAAGTGGAGAAGTATTTAGCAACTGTTGGCCATAATGAAATGACTCCAGAAACATTCAAGCAAGTCAACTTTAGATTATTTTGGAATCAAGATTCGAATATTGATTATTTACATGACGTTTTAATGGTTTTGTACAAGTCCCACCTTACTTTTGTTGAATCGAAATTAGAAGAGGATGGAATCGATTTTTGTACTTTGGAGAAAACAAAAATTACCGAGTTAAAAGAACAGTATCCTCTTCGAATTGAGTTTGACTTGGGGAAGGTTGATCGAATGCAGCCTTTGGGAATTGATGGGATAATGGAATTAGAAGATATTGAAATGGGGGAGGAGATTGAATATTAAATGCACCGCAAAGGCGCAGAGAGCGCAAAGAAATCAAAGACCACGTCAAATTCTTTGCGTCCATTGCGCCTTCGCGGTGAATTAAAAAGAGTTTGTGGGAAATTGATATATTTGGAGAAATGAGAGACATCAGAAATTTCACTTTTAATAATCCAGCAGTAATTTCAAGAATTTGTGGGAAATAGACTAAAGAATATTGCAAATAGAGAGAACATTAGTTACGTATTGACTGTGGGTTCAATTCTCTTAATAATATGGCAAATTTCTATTTTCAGGAAAACATTTATAAGTGTGCAAATACCCTTAACGATTACGATTGGTGGAGGTTTGCTTGTGTTTTTTCTTTTTAGAAGTAAAGTCTCGTATTTCATTGATACATCCTACAATATATTTTGGCAATCAATTCATGCTATAATTTTATTTGGAGGAATCTTAGTGTTTTCTTTTATGGCGGCAAATTATTTTATCACGCTTGATTCAGAAAAGACATTGAGACTTGAGGTTATAAAAGTAGGGAATTTAGCAAAAGGAGGAAGTAAATATGGTTCTAGTTGTGCAGAACCTTACGCTATTGTTGAATATAATAATACTCAAAAGCAATTAGTTTTCCCGTGCAATACAGATTTAAAAAACACGAAGTATATAAATGTTGTATTACACGAAGGTTTATTTGGATTTATTGTGGTGAAGAAAATGCATCCTATAATTCTTGAGGAAAACAATGCTGTCGAAGCCGAAAATAATTTACTGAAAGAATACTTTCAATTGTTATCAGCTGCGGAAGAATTTTACTCGATAGGGAATTTACCTAAAAGCATTGAATTGTATGAAAGGGCGATAGAACTAAATCCAGATGATAACTTACCGAGATTGAGATTGACGGAGATTAAAGGGGAGAGGGATAGGTTGTCTGAATCGAAATCAATTAATCTTGGAGAATAAAATGAAATTAATAACAACATTCATATTGACCATTTACACATCTATTTCCCTAGCTTGTACTTGCGATATGGTTCCGATTGAAGATGAAATTCGCGAAACAGATTATATTGTACTAGTTCAAATTGTTGAACTTCTCGACACCAAGGAAGAGCGTGAGGACTATTATTTTAGCAAACCAGATCAGAGTTACAGAGTGAAAGTAAAAATTCTTAAGACATTCAAAGGAGAATTTCAAACAGAACAAATAGTCGAATTAGGTTCAGATTTCTCTAGTTGTGATATTTACTACATAGAGAATAACGAATACCTTTTGTTTCTGATAAAAGAGGGTGATAAATATATCACGAAACATTGCTCTTACTCAGAACATGTTGATAATGCGGAAGAGAATATTAAAGCAGTTGAAGCGGAATTGAATCAATAAAAAATCACGCCCACCACTTTGCTTTCTTCGCGCTTTCTTCGTGTCCTTTGTGGTTAAAAATAATCCACAAGATGTTTAATAATGCAAAAACGACTACTATTAAAAAACCACGCCCACCACTTTGCTTTCTTCGCACCTTCTCCGCGTCCTTTGCGGTTAAAAACCCCTCCTCTTACCGTAAATAATCCCATTTCCTTAAAGTTTTTGATGAAGCTTTTTTTGGAGAATTGAATTAAACAGAATTTTTGGAAAATTTGATATATTTGGTGAGATAAGACCAACCAGTATTTATGTTACGGAAATGATTTCTAGATTAAAAAATCAAGAACATTGAGATAAACCAGAAAATATGACATTAGAGAACATAGAAGATAATTACCCAGGGATTTTTGAAAGATTAAAGGCTATTATAACTGATGGAATAGTCATAGTTGTGTTTATGTTTGCTGTAGCTCACATTTTCTCACTTTATGAAAACGTGCCAGATAATGCGCGAATTTTTGCATTTGTGTTTATTTTCTTGCTTTATGATCCGCTTTTCACTAGTCTATTTGGAGGAACAATTGGGCATATGATTATTGGAATCCGAGTGAAGCGAGAGTCAAATGAATTGAAAAATATACTATTCCCTTTAGCTATTTTGAGGTACATTGTAAAAGCTTTATTGGGATGGATTTCTATGCTTACAATTGCACGCAATACTAAACGGAAAGCGATTCATGATATATTAGTTGGTTCTGTTGTAGTGTACGCTAAATCAGGTAAAATTAAAACGACTACTAATTGAATCTAATAATTATGAATATCTCGAACATTTTCGCATAGTGAAGTGGATGGATTATATCACACATACACCGAACGTAAAGAATTGAAAAACCACGACAACCACTTTGCGTTCCTTTGTGCCTTCTCCGTGTCCTTTGCGGTTAAAAATTACCCCTCTCAACGTATAATACTCCCTTTTCTCAAAGTTTTTGGAGAATTGAAATAAAAAGAGTTTGTCATGTACTAATTAATTAGTGCTAAAAAAACCAACACCCCTCCCCAAAATAAAGATGCTAGCTTTTCACAACACCAGTCCATCGTAGAGACTCCGTCTCATCGTGTGTGAACAGTAAGGTAGTACGACCCTTACAGGAATTAAGTTTAATGTTATTTACTTACCCCTATAGTTTAGAAATTGAATTCGCTATATATGATACGATTCACAATCCAAGCACTTCCTTCATCCGCATAAATTCTTCAGAAAATTCTGCTTGAATTAAAATGTGTTCTCTAGAATGAGGATGCATAAACGAGAGTTCACTTGCGTGTAGCATCATCGATGTCATACCCCACCGCTCTTTAAATAATTTGTTTTGTTTGTTGCATCCGTGTGGTCTGTCGCCAATAATAGGGTGAAAAATATGTGCCAAATGTTTGCGGATTTGGTGCATTCTCCCCGTTTCGGGTATGACTTCTAAGAAAGAATACCGTGAGGTTTCAAATTTTCCTGACGGGATATCAATTTCGGATTGGGATAAGGTTTTGAAGTGTGTGATTGCATCTTGTTCTTTGCCGTCCTCTCGAACCAATGGGTAGTTAATCGTAGCTTCGTTGGGTGTATAGCCTCGAACAATTGCATGGTAAATTTTTCGAATTTCACGGTGCATAAACTGCTGATTCATTAACGAATTGGTGGCTGTGTCTAAACTAAAAAGTAAGACTCCTGCCGTTTTTCTATCCAACCGATGCGCAGGCCATACTTTTTGGTTCAATTGAGTTTCCAGCAGTTGAACAGACGATTCGGTGACTTCATGCGCAATAGCCGACCGATGAACCAACATGCCGTGAGGTTTATTGATTGCGACTAAATGGGCATCTTGGTATATGATTTCCAGCACGTTTTTACAGCAAGTTGTCAAATAAATGAACACCGGGGACACGTTCTACAGTATAACCTTCTGCAAATTCTACCCCAATTTCTCTCCCATATTGACGCATGCGACCTTCCAAAAAAGCAAAAAAGTCTTCACCCGAAATAGGAGTTTGAGGTTCATTGGATTCGGGATTGAAAAATTGGGTTTTATAAGCGCGAATGGCATCAAATTTAATCGCTACAAAATCAGATACATCAATTACAAAATCGGGTTGAATGTACCTATCTTGGATGTAGTGATAGACTTGTTTAGGACGCCATGCTTGTTGGACTTTTCCTTCCCAAGTCGTTTCTATTTTTCGCAATCCAGCCAAAAAACAAGCCTCACTAATGAATTTTGAAGCTTTTCCATGATCAGGATGACGGTCGTGAATGGCATTTGCTAACACAATTTCGGGTTGGAAATGCCGTATTTGTGTAATGAGTTTAATTAAACTTTCGTGGTCCTGTGTAAAGAAACCATCTGCCAGTTTTAGGTTTTCGCGAGCTGTAATGCCTAATATTTTCCCTGCATTTTCAGCTTCTTCATAGCGTGTTTCTATGTTGCCGCGCGAACCTAGTTCACCTTGAGTTAAATCAACAATAGCTACTTTTTTACCAGCTTTAACATGCTTCGCCAGTGTACCTCCAGCAGATAATTCCACATCATCAGGATGTGCACCTATGGCTAGTATGTCTATTTTATTCGTCATTTTTTTATCCATTCCACTATTTCAGGTTCAACAGGAGAGGTGCGTGGATCAACCTCGCGTACAAATTCGCCCTCTTCATCGACGAGAAATTTATGAAAATTCCACTTCACTTCCAAATCTACGTGCTTGTTTCCCGAATGACAAAGCCAAGTATATAACGGATGTTGTTTTTCACCTAATACATGAATTTTCTCCATGATTGGAAATGTAACGCCATAATTGCGAGAACAAAAAGTGGCTATTTCGTCAGCCGTACCAGGTTCTTGACCTGCAAAATCATTACATGGGAAGCCGATAATTTCAAAATGTTCGCCACCAAATTCAGTGTATAATTCTTGCAATTGCGCATACTGTGGTGTAAGACCACATTCGGAAGCTACATTAACGAGCATTACTTTTTTACCTTTTAATTCGCTAAAATCAAAGGGCTCTCCTGCTAATGTATTACATTTAAAATGGTGTAAATTCATACGATAACTATTTTGTTTTAATTCCTCTCCAAATGGCTAAACCATTAAACACTGCAAATCCAATAATTGTTCCGATAACCCAAGTTGGCCACATGGTATCCGCTTCGCCTTCTGCGTAGGAGTGAAGTCCGACCAAGAAGAAGTTTACACCAAAGAACGTAAATAATATAGCTCCATACGACCACATTGCTACCGAGTTGAATACTAATTTGCTTTTTAAGGCAGGAATAAAACGCAGGTGAAGCAAGATTGCATACACTAAAATTGAAACCAATGCCCACGTTTCTTTAGGATCCCAGCCCCAATAGCGTCCCCACGACTCATTTGCCCATATTCCGCCTAAAAATGTACCAATTGTGAGCATAAAGAGACCTATTGTGGTCGTAAGTTCAATGATGTACGATGTTTCGTTGATGTAAAGGTTTAATCGTTTTTTGTTTTCTTGTGATCTAAATAGTATCAAAATTAGATTTACGATTGCTAGTACCGCTCCCAATCCCAAAAAGCCATAACTTCCAGTAATAATGGCTACGTGTATCATTAACCAATACGACTGTAACACAGGGACAAGGTTGGTAATCTCTGGATCCAACTGATTCATGTGTGCAACAAAAAGCATGAAAAAAGTTAATATAGCAGTACCACCAAGTGTAACGATTGACTTTTTAGCGAAAATCAATCCTGCTAATAGGGTTATCCATGCGATGAAAACTAATGCTTCGTACCCGTTACTCCAAGGCGCATGTCCCGAAATATACCAACGCATCCCCAATCCAAGCGCATGCAGTAAAAAGGCTATCGTTACGAACACTAGGAGTGTTGTATTGGGAATTCTTGTCCATTTAGAATTGGAGGTGAAAATTCGGATAAAGAAAATAAACAGTAATCCAAGACCTAAAAACAAATAAATAGTGGATAACCGTTGAAATAGATTGAATTTGTTGTACCTGATTTCAGTCTCAATTTTACTTTCAGACGGAATGATATCCGCAGCAACAATTCGTTGGTAGGATTTGATGTGTGCTAACCATTCGTCAGCTTGCGCGTAATCACCATCTTTTTTTGCTTCGGCAACAAGGTTGAAATAATGAAAAACAGCGCCAGGCATTAATGAATCTTGATCGGTATAAGGGGCGCTTCTGTCAAATGGTTGATACCACGTATTGTTTTCATCGCTTAAAACAGGTAAAATACGTAAGTAGAGGTATCTAAATACGCTATTCAGAATTTGTAAGCGCTCATTGACTTTAATAATTTGCTTATCCCATTCGCTCTGTTTTGCAGCAGGCTTACGGTTGGATTCTGCCACATTATCCTCTAACAAGTATAATCCCGTAATGGGGTCGAAAAAATCGCTGTAGGAAGCATATTTAGAATCGATCGCCAATTTTTCTCGAATAGCAGGATTACTTACTGCGATAATTGGTTGTTTCATCCATAAATCAGGGTATAAATGCATATCTACAAAAACTTGGGTTGCAGTTAACCCATTGTAATTGTCTTTTCGATGAATTTTGCGCAGTATTTCTAAAGCAACTGTTTGTAGAGGTTTAAAACGACCTTCGTAATCTTGAATCACTAAACTTTCGAGTTTTCGTGCGTGTTCAACAGAAATTGGTGTCTCTCTTACCTTCTGTAATGCAATTATTTCGTCTTCTGTTAATTCTATCGCTGTATGACTATTCGTATCTTCATCAGTATTTACAGAATGCTCATGCTCATGAACATGGTCGTGATCGTGGTCACCATGATCGTGTGTATGTTGACTAAAAGAAGCAATAGAAAACAGTGCGATAAAGAGTGTTAATGCCGCTTTTTTCTTTTGAATTCCTTCAATTTTTCGATTCAATTCTCGGAATCTTGAAGCGTATGCAAACAAGGTCATTACCATTCCGATGCTCATAAGTAAGTACCCAAAGTAGCTTACATTGGTTCCCCAAAAATCTTGGTTTACACTTAATCGCGTTCCCAATTCATCTGGGTCATAGCTGGATTGGAAAAAACGATAACCATTATAATCCATTACGCTATTCATGAAAATTCGTTTGTCAAATTGAACGCCGTTTATTTCATCGATTACCGTCACTTCACTTGCATACGAAGAAGGTGAAGTTGAACCAGGGTAACGCTCCAGTTGAAAATCCCGAAGTGCTACGTAAAAAGGAGTGTAAACAGGCATAGCGCCATACGCTAATTTGTAATTTAAACCAGCGAATTGGAAAAATACAGGCACGGGGATTCGTCCTTGTCCACCTTCTAATTCCACAATTTTTTCGTCATCGCCAGAGCTTAGTTTTACATACAACACATCTTGCCCTTCGTCTTTGATAGGTGATTTAATTTTTGTCAATTTGGCTTGTTGGTGAACAGCTTTATACACAAAATTGTTGCCCATCATATTGTACAAACGCCCTTGATAAAAGCCGACTGTTGAGTCAGCAGGAATTTCTCCCGAAGATTGATCGCTCATTAGCATATAGCTTACTTCAGCCGGTGCAGTCATTTCAAACCCCGTTGAAGATTTGTTAATCACAACAGAACCGAGCGGAGCTTCAGGGTATTCGAAAGCGAGAATAAAACCTTCTTTTTGCAACAACGACCCCTCTTCCACATAACTCGTATCCATACCCATCGGGCCAGGAGTAACAATCTCCAATATGGTTTTACCATCCGATACACCTGTTTCGAGTTTGCTAATTGCGTTTGGAATGAAATCGACGTATTCGATAACGACTTTTTCTGTTGCATTAGGGAGTTTAAAGCTAAAATCAAAATGATTGTTAGCAATTTCAGCCATCAACAGCGGTTTATTCCATTCGTATTGAAGCGTTCCGTCGTGTGCTAAAATTTGTAAAAATCCATCCGAAGAGTAAATCACATTACTCTTTTCGCCTTCACGAATAAGCATGATACCTTCAAACCCAACATAGCGCGTCAAAGCAGCACCGATAATGATTACGATAAATGACAAGTGGAAAAATAGAATAGCAATTTTCTCACGAGAAAACATGCGGTATCGAAAGATGTTTGCAATTAAGTTAATGCACAAAAAACCTAATAGTAATTCGAACCATTTTGTGTTATATACTACGGCTTTCGCAGCCTGTGTTCCATGTGTAGATTCGATAAACGTAGCACGTGCGATAGCCACTAAGAAAATGAGTAGACCTAAAGTCATCATTTCCACAGAGAAAAGTTTTCGGAAGAATTTTTCCATGATTCCTTATTGAGAATTTGGCATCAAATTTAACCATTAAAAGAAGGAAAGAGGTTAAAAAAACAGAAAAGATTGAGGAATATCTGAGTTTCTGGATTATCATCCCCGGTAGGGACGCACGGACGTGCGTCCCTACCACGTCACCACGTCACGAGTGAACCCAATCATAAGAAATAGTTATATAACAATACCCGTACCGTCGGGTCGCGACCCGACTACGGCGTAAGAAAATCACTTATGTATCCTTGCCTTCATTCTCAGATGTTTTTACCCTGTGATTTTATACCATTTCTCACTCCAATTCGTTTAGTATATTAAATTTGCAACATAGCTAAGAAGTTAGATGAAAATAGTTTGTTTATATATCGCAATACTTATATCGGGTTTGTCGTTTGGACAAAGCCTGAAAAAAGGATATGAAGCCTTGTCGATATACAATTATTTTAAGGCAAAACAAATTTTTGAAAAACAAGAACAAAAAAATCCATCTCCAGCAGCTTACGGCTTAGCTATTATTTACCTGAGACGTGACAACCCGTTTCACAATATTGATTCTGCTTACGTTAAAATTTTAAAGACGCTAGCGCATTACGAAGCCATCAAACCAAAACAGAAGGAAAAATTCAAGGAATTTGGTTTGTTTGATGATTCTGTTTATGTTGTGCGACAAACCATATCTACCCAACATTTTGAGCGTACCGTAACGGAAAATTCTGAAGAAGCGTTTGTTGCCTATATCGCCAATCATCCGTGGTCTGTTGAAATTCCTGCAGCCATTTACAAACGAGACTCATTAGCATTTCTAATCGCAGAAGATATATCGAAATCAGAATCTTATGCTGATTTTTTGACCAAATATCCCGAATCGACTTTTAGCAGTCTAGCACAAGAATTATTTTACCGAATGCAGTACGAAGAAGAGACCCATACAGGTAAAGAAGAAGCTTATCATCAATTTATCATCAATTATTCGGAAAACCCATACAAAGCGGAAGCTGAGCGCACCTTGTTTGAATTAGTGACGGCTTCTCATACTGTAAAAAATTACACACGATTTATTCGTACGTATCCTTCCAATCCTTATGTGAATGAAGCGTGGAGACTATTGTATAGAGCTTTTAACCGCGATTTTTCGACTTCAAAATTGGAGGAATTTAAACAAACTTATCCCGATTATCCATTTATGGAAGAACTTATCAGGGAACAAGAAGCGCTACAGAAAATATTGTTACCCTTCAAACATGATGATAAATGGGGGTATATTGATAAGTTTGGAACTGTTGCAGTTAAACCTGAGTTTGATGGTGCGTCGTTTTTTAATGAGGGAATTGCGATTGTTCAATTAAAAGGTAAACTTGGGTATATCGATGCGTTAGGTAATTTTATCGTGAAGCCACAGTTTTCAGAGGCATATAAATTTGTGGATGGTATCGCACTCGTTGCGGATGAAGATGAACGTTATGGTGTTATTGACAGAACGGGAGTGATGATTTTGGAAACCATTTACGAAGAGATTGGCACCACATCAAATGGCGTGTTTTATGTGCTCGAAGATGAGGGATATGTGTACTACAATCATTCAGGGAAACGTATAATCAGTCAACAGTTTGATCAGGCCGAATCGTTTGAAAACGGTAGAGCTATTGTGGTCAAAGATGAGGTGTATCAAGTAATAGACTTAGAAGGGAAAGTACTGTTTTCAAGTCATGAGCGAATTAGAAGGTTTAACGCTCATTTTGTCATTGAAGATGAGGATGTATTATCCATTGTAAATGTACATGGAGATACACTTTTTGTTGGCGAAGATGTGGTGTTAGGCTCATCGGATGACGAACTGATTCCGTTTGTGAAAGATGATTACCTAGGATACCTTAATCGCGAGGGGAAGGTTGTTGTTGAGCCAATTTTCGAGGCTTATCCTAATGCGTTAATTTTTGCTAAATTCAAAAATGGACATGCCAAAGTGATGGATGAAAAATCATCTAAGTACGGATTGATTGATACCTTAGGGAATTGGGCAATACCACCTCGTTACACGGACATTTCATTTTATTCAGATCTTATTGCGGCAAAGCGAACCGAGTTTTGGGAGTATATTGATGTGCGCCAAAATAGAAAGTGGAATAGACGATTTGCGTTGGCCGAATCTTTTTTTGGACAAACTGCGGTTGTAATGGATGAAAATAAATACGGGTTATTGAATAGACAAGGAGAATTTGTGCTTCCACCTCAATACAGCGAAATTGTAAATGTGCACGATAAATTGTTGCGTGTGCGAGATGATAAGGGCTTTTGGTTAACCGATAAATTAGGGAAAAAAAAGTTACCCCTTGCATATCAACGTATCGAATTGATTGATAATGGTATATTGCAATTGTTTCGAGATAACGAAATGGACTACTATTTGATAGAGGAAGATTGTATAATTGAAATTCAATATTAGTGGATAGGTTTTTTGACTTCATAGAACGCAGAAAATTTGGAATAATGGCTACATTCATTGTTCACATGGCTGTGTTCATGTATCTGCAAATAGAAACCTATACCACAAAGGTCTACTATAGTGATAATGATGTATATGTCCGAATTGAAAACGAAGAAATTATTCCCCTAGAACCTGAGAACATAGAGATGCCAACAGATGCACAAAGTTGGAACGGAGAAGTCAAAAACATTACACAAGATGCATCTGATAAGCGTGCTAAAGCTACAGAAGGATTCTCAAAAAGTTCAATTGATAGCAAAGTGGAGCAGAATGTGAAAGAATTAGAACGTCAATTTTTTAGTGAATTTAGTAGTAGCAAGTCATCTGAAACAGGCACACAAAGTAAAACGACCAACAAGGAAAGTGTGACGGACAAAGAAAAATCAACTAAATCTTCACAAAGCGAAAAGCAATCTGAAAATGGAGGAGATGGGTTGAGTACAATTTATGCAGGAAAAACAATGGTGAAGTATGATTTAGCAGGACGATTTCCACACAATAAAAACGATTGGTATATCCGAAACCCTGGTTATACGTGTGGGTCAAATTCGAATGGAACGGTTGTCGTTGCAATACGCGTAAATCAAAATGGCGATGTGATTGGAGCTCGATATATTCCAGAACGTTCCTCAGGAGCTAATCCGTGTATGATAGAGAAAGCACAGGAATATGCGTTAAAATCTAGGTTTGCGTTCAAAGAATCTGCACCAAAAGCTCAAGATGGTTTTATCACGTACAATTTTGTGTCACAATGAAACGCAGGTTCAAACATATCATCTTTCGATTTGCCCCAAAACCTGTAATTGATTCGTTAAAACGTATCAAAAAGAAATACCGCAACCAACGATTGGCAAAACAAGCTCAAAAAGGAGGTGTTTCAAAAGATGATATGCTAACCCAATTGAAAACAATAGGGATAAACGAAGGAGATGTGGTGCTGGTCCATTCTGCATTGTCTAAAATAGGATATGTAAGTGGTGGTGCGCAAAGCGTTGTAGAAGCGTTGTTAGAAGCAGTAGGGGAGACAGGTCATGTACTGATGCCAAACTCACCCAATAATGGGCGACAATTAGACTATATTCGCCAACTCGAATGTTTTGATGTGCTTAATAGTCCTTCTAAATTAGGTGCTATTTCAGAATATTTTAGAAAATTGCCCCAAGCCAAGCGGAGCATACATCCTACAGAACCTGTTTCATGTATAGGTCCTGATTCTGCTTATTTTGTAGACGCCCATATGGGACAATTGACGCCATATAATGAGTATTCTCCATTTTATCGTGTGGCTAAACGTTCGGGTAAAATTTTGATGATTGGTGTGACACTAGATAATGCAGGAACCAACTTACATTGTTTAGAGGATGCTGTAGCATTTCAATATCCTGTGTATTACGATCAAATTTTCACTGTGAATGTGAAAGATGAAAATGGTGTCATACACAAAGTGCAAACAAAAGTGCATAATCCAGAATGGTCTTCTAAAAGAAAATGTGATGAATTATTACCACTTTTTGAAAAAGAGGGCGTATTAACCTATCATAAACTCGGTGAAGCAAAAGTCTTATTATTTGACGCCCAAAAAATGTTGACGACGATGATTGAAATGTACACAAATCATGGCATTACCATGTATCACCCCTCAATACATGTTAAATAATTAACATACTGTTTATTTTTACGTTTTAATTTCTTTTTTTTTGAAAACAAAGGAAACCTTCTCCCATTTTATACGTTTATTAGTTGTGAAAGCTGTAGTTTTACTAAATAATTTACTGTATGAAAACCCTTAGTATACTTTGTTTTAGTTTTAATTTGTTTATTGCCAATTCTTTAGTGGCGAAATCAGTAAATCCTGTGTTGGTTGAGCTAATTGCGGTATCAGAATTGAAAGTCGCCGAAATAGAGAAGATAGATGAAGATACCTATGCGTTTGAGCATAAAATTGAATTATCAGATGAGTATGCAGCAGTAATTAAGAAAAGATTGTTGCTAGAAACTGAAGTTGTTGCGTTTCTTGAAATTTCAGTGGATAAAGTGACAGTAAAGTATATTCCAAATTCTTCTTACGAAGACCGTTTAGCGTTTATGAAAAAGGCAACTAAAGTATTTCAATTTGATACCTTAAAGTTAAAAGAGAATGAATAAGTTTATATACATACTAGCTGTAATTTTTCTTCCCTTTATGTTTGTGCAAAATGTAAGTGCACAATGTAACGTGCAAGCTTCTATTTGTACGCCAGGGGTGAGTAACCCTTTTACGTTTACTGCAACTTCGGGTACTTATGCAGCTAATTCATTTGTGAACGCTGGATGTTTAACAGGTGCTGCGGGGAGTCAAAACTATGCATTTATCATTTTATACATCACTCAATCAGGACCATTGAATATATTGGTGAATGGAAATACAAATAATGGTTTCCTAGATGTAGCTGTGTTTAATGTCCCGAATGGAGTTGCTCCTTGTAATGCTACGATGAATAGTGCTAACGCTATCGGTTGTAATTACGCTTCTAATGCGGGGGGATGTGTGCAATTTGGAAATGCATTTGGATGTAATTCAAGTGTTACAGCTCCTAATGTAAATGCAGGTGATCAAATTATGATTATTGTACAAGATTATAATAATGCAAACTCAACATTTACACTACAATTAGGACCCCCACCGGGGGCTCAAACAGGTCCGCCAGATGGAACAGGAATTCCAAATAACGATAATTATTGTACTGATGACCCTCCATTCCAACTTCAGGCAGTAGATATGGGTGGTACATGGACTGGTCCAGGTACAAGTCCTTCTGGGATGTTTGACCCTGCAACAGCAGGTGTGGGTACGCATACGATAAATTATTCAATTGGAACACCTCCTTGTGATTCACAAGGTCAAACCACAGTAACAGTAGTGGATTGTTCTGTTTGTAATATTTCGTCCATAGACATTAATACTACACCATGTAACGCTAGTGGAGAGTTTGATATAACAGGGCAAGTTGTTTTTGGGATTCCTCCCGCTACAGGTACCTTGATTATTGAAGATTGTAATGGTAATTCGGTTTCCTATAATCCACCTTTTAATAGTCCGTTAAACTATACGATTCCGAATGTACAGAATACGAACCAGATGAATTGTAATGTAACAGCCCGTTTCTCTGCGGAGACTGATTGTTCAATTACGAATTCGTTTAGTATTCCTGCAATAACGACAACTGCAACACAGGATTGTTTGACAGGTGAGGCATTTATTACGGTGCAAGGAGGACTTCCAGCTACGGATGGATCGTCATTTACTGCGTCAAATTTGACTCCTGCTAATGCTAATTTTTCAAATACGACAACGAATAATGGCGGAACGATTACTGTAACTGGTTTAAATTCGGGTGATGTATATTCTTTTAGTGTGGTGGATAACAATGGGTGTCCAATTACTGTTTCTGGCGTATATTCTGGAGCTGAACAAGCTTCTATATCATACCCTCGAACAACCTACTGTGATAGTGAAAACAATCCTTCTCCGACAATTAACGGAGTTGCAGGAGGTACATTCTCATCGACTCCTGGATTATCAATTAATCCTACGACTGGTGTGATAGATTTGTCAAATTCTACTCCAGGAACGTATACAATTACTTATCAAACACCAAGTCCAGACTGCTTCGCAACCACAACGTTTGATATTACGATAATTGCTGAGCCAGAAGTGTCGATAGCAGGTTCTAATTTATCAGGATGTTCTCCTTTAAATGCTACTTTGGTAAATATTTCAGGCGGTTCGTATGTCAATTGTGAATGGAATTTAGGAAACGGACAAATTATTAATTCATGTGATTCGGTCAATGGACTTTATACTAATCCAGGATGTTATGATGTGACGTTAACACTGACCTTAAATGGAGGATGTGTGGGAACACGAAATTTCCCAGGATTTGTCTGTGTGTTTCCTGATCCAGTAGCCGATTTCACGGCAAATCCAAATGAGTTGAATTCAATGACACCTTATTCGCAAATGGTCAATAATTCTACAGGAGCAACTTCGTTTGAATGGGATTTTGGTGATGGTTCAACTAGTACAAGTTCTGCACCAACTCATGAATTTCCAGGAGAATCAGGGACTTATGTGGTGACACTTACTGCGATTTCTCCTAACGGATGTACAGATCAGGTTTCTCAAACAGTTGTAGTTGAAGAAGAGGTGATTTTCTACGTCCCAAATTCATTTACACCTGACGGCGATGAGTTTAATCCAATTTTTAAACCCATTTTTACTTCAGGATTTGATGTGAACGATTATCATCTAATCATATTTAATCGTTGGGGAGAAATCATGTTTGAGTCATACGATGCGGATTTTGGATGGGATGGAACGTATGGCGGAAAATTAATGAAAGAAGGCACATACATTTGGCGAATTACATACATGCTTCTCAATGTAGATAAGCGGGAGGAAGTCAATGGTCATGTCAACTTGTTAAGATAAATTTTAGATTTCAATTTCAATCCCTGTTACTTCAACAGGGATTTTTTGTTTCTAAACAAAAACAACTTATAATTTCAAACGTTTTCTTAATTTTGAACTCAAATTTGTAAACTATGGCATCAAGAAATTGGCAAACAATAAAAGAATACACGGATATTAAATTCGAATTTTTCGAAGGAATTGGTAAAATTACAATTAACAGACCCAAAGTATACAATGCGTTTCGTCCAGAAACCAATATGGAAATGTTGGATGCAATGAATATTTGTAGGGAAAATAATGACATTGGTGTCATCGTACTAACTGGAGAAGGCGATAAAGCGTTTTGTTCAGGTGGTGATCAGAATGTAAAGGGTGTAGGTGGTTATATTTCGGAGAATGGGGTGCCTCGTTTGAATGTACTTGACTTACACAAAGCAATTCGTTCTATGCCAAAACCCGTTATTGCAATGGTTAATGGTTATGCTATTGGTGGTGGACATGTCCTTCACGTGGTGTGCGATTTGACTATAGCTTCTGATAACGCTCGCTTCGGACAAACAGGACCGAAAGTGGGGTCGTTTGATGCTGGATTTGGTTCATCGTATCTTGCACGCCATGTCGGTCAGAAAAAAGCGCGTGAAATTTGGTTCCTTTGTGAGCAATATACTGCTGATGAAGCAGAGAAAATGGGAATGGTAAACAAAGTTGTTCCATTGAAAGAATTAGAGGACGTAACGGTGCATTGGTGTAAAACGATTATGAAAAGAAGTCCGCTTGCGCTTCGTATGATTAAGCGTGGACTCAATGCGGAGTTGGACGGTCAACGTGGATTAATGGAGTTTGCTGGAGACGCTACGTTGATGTATTACCTCATGGATGAAGCACACGAAGGGAAGAACGCATTCTTAGAAAAAAGAGACCCAGATTTTTCAAAATTCCCCAAATTCCCTTAAATCTGATTTAACAGTTTGATTTAATGAGGTTACGCATCGATTTGCAGTATGACGGTACGGCGTATAAGGGTTGGCAAATTCAACCTAATGACACGACAGTACAAGAAACTATTCAGGATGTGTTAACCAAATTAAATGGAGATGTTGCAGTAGAATTGGTGGGTTGTGGGCGAACGGATACAGGAGTACACGCATCGCATTATGTAGCACATTGTGATTTCATTTTTGAAGGTGATTGCGATCACTTGATTTGGAAGATGAATAACATGCTTCCAAAGTCCATTTCGATCATTGATATATCGCATCCACACCCCGATTTTCACGCACGATTTGATGCAGTTTCTCGAACATATAGGTATTTCATATCACGCAAGAAAAATCCATTTAATACCAGTTATACATACTTATATTATACTCATCTAGATGTGGCATTAATGAACGAGGCATGCACGTACTTAATCGGTACACATGATTTTACATCGTTCTCAAAACTTCATACAGATGTGAAAACAAATAATTGCGAAGTTTTTGAGGCCTATTGGTTTGAGGAAAATGAAATGCTAGTTTTTCAAATTTCGGCGAATCGTTTTTTGAGAAATATGGTGCGTGCAATTGTGGGCACATTATTGCTGGTCGGTGAAAAGAAAATTTCCCCAGTTGACATAAATAAGATAATGGATTCTAAAGACCGAAATGAAGCTGGTAGAAGTGTACCTGGAGCAGGTTTGTTTTTACATAAAATAGAATATTGAACCCGAATTAGCTAAAAAAATATGGGTCGCTCGAGAGCGACCCATTATCATTAACCTGTAGAAGTTAATAATTGATCCGTTAAGTACTATAACGGAAATACATATATTTAGTTTCATTATTCGTAAAAAAAATCTTAATATGGTTTTGAGATGTGTATAAAAACCTCATTACCAAGTCTAGGGGGAATAGAGTTTTCACATCGTTGGATAGTTACATCACGAAAATACTTGTTAAACAACCGTTCGTATTCCTGAGTATCACCTCCAAATGGTGGGCCGTTTTCAAATTGACAATTAAACAAAAGTCCAACAAGTTGTCCATTAGATTTCAGAAGCTCTTTCATCTTTTTGGCATAATTAACTCGAAGCGATGGAGGTAAGGCACAGAAAAAAGTTTGCTCAATAATTACATCGTAGCGCCCGCAATGATCAAAAAAATCTTGGTGGTGAATTTGAGATACTGGAAAATCAGGATTCGTGAGTTTAAAATCATTCAGTGGTTTTACCGCAAAATCTATGATATGTACATTACGAAACCCTTTTTCATACAAGTAAGCCGCTTCGTATGCATTACCCGCTCCAGGAATCAAAATTGAAATAGATTTGTCTGTTTGTTGATCTACCCAATCTTTAATAGGTGGTGAACATTTTCCTAAATCCCAACCAATTTTATGCTGCATATACCGCTGTTCCCAATACTCAGAATCCCCCTCAAAAAAACACTCTTGCTCAATTCCTCCTCCCTCTTGCTCCCTTCCCTCTTGCTCTTGCTCAAACTCCTCTTGCTCAAACTCTCGTTCCCCCTCCATATCCTCAAAGATTAGTTTAAAATTGCATCAATCGTATTAAAGGATACAGCGTGGTAATTTGGTCGTGCATGTTGATAGACATTTTTAGCCCATATTTTATTCTCTGCTGTTCGAGACAGGGCAGTGTAAATTGGTGCAATAAACTTTCTTCTTCCAACTGCCATAAGGAAACGTTCCATTTCAGGACGAATATCTGTATAACCAGCTGCAATACCAACTAAAAACCATTCTGTCATGATTTCGGCATTTCCCCAACCTTTCAAATTAAAGGCAGCATCAAGTTCTTTTAATCGAGCGACAGGAATGTCAGAAGGTAATTGACGAATAAAGTGCATCCACTCTTGTGTTATCCAATCACTTCGTTTTATTCCTAAGTCTGTAGCTTTTTTCCCATTCACAAATTCATTTACACGATCATCAACAAGATTAAAACGGTTGGAGGTGATAGTGCGACAGTTAGAAGGGATTCCAGGACCATATATCCAAGCATCTGTGTTGAATTTAATGTTATTAGGAATTAAAAGGGTTTTATTTAAGAAGTTCACAAAGTCTTCTGTTGTCAATGTGTTGAATTGATGCGTTTCAAAATAATTTTTCACAAATTCATCAAACTTTGCTCTACCAACTACATCTTCCAATGTCATTAAAAAGAATGCTCCTTTTACATAAGCTACAGAAGTCATACCCTCATCAGGATCTCTACCGTCGAGTGATAATTTGAGATGCGTATCTTCCGGATATTGACTTTTTTGGATTTCTTCATTCTCAGCCACAAGTTCTTGGTATTCAATTAATGTAAGCATTTCTGACACTTCTTTTCCGTAGAGCGCTTCCATTATTCGTGATTCAAAATACACTGTAAATCCTTCATTTAGCCAAAAATCATCCCAAGTTGCGTTGGTAACAAGATTACCTGACCACGAATGTGCTAATTCGTGAGCAATAAGTGAAATGAGACTTCTGTCTCCCGCTAAAATTGTAGGAGTAGCGAAAGTAAGTCGAGGGTTTTCCATACCACCGAAAGGAAAAGCAGGAGGTAGCACAAGCACATCATATCTTTCCCATTTATAAGGACCATAAAGATTTTCAGCCGTTTCTATCATTTTAGGCATATCAGCAAACTCGTATACTGCTTTATCGATAAGAACAGGTTCTGCATAAATTCCAGAATTGGTTCCGAGAGCTCTATATTCAATGTCACCAACCGCTAATGCAATCAGGTAAGAAGGGATGGATTGCTTCATCTCAAACGAATAAATCCCTGTAGCATTTTTTTCTTGTGGATTTGTAGCACTCATCACAGCCATAAGCTCTTTTGGTACTTTAACTTGCGCACTGTATGTGATACGATTAGAAGGTGTGTCCTGCAATGGAATCCAAGAACGTGTTAAAATAGCCTCACCTTGAGTGTATAAGAAAGGGTGTTCTTTACCTGCTGTAAGGTTTGGAGAAAGCCAATCGATAGCTTCTGAATTTTCGGTAGTGCTGTAGTGGATGTGAACGATTTTTGTGGAGGGTTTTACATGTACATAAAGAGCTTGTCCCAATGTGTTGCAATGAGTACCCGTTTTGAAATATGTTTCTTCTCCGTTAGGAGAGTCCAATGTGATTTTATGAATATCCAATGCTTTTATATCGAAAATCACAGTGTCAAACCCCATATTTTCTAGCGTGTGAGATGCTATACCTGATATCGTTTTTGAGTTGAAGTCAACTTCAATATCTAAGTGTAGATGCCTAGTTCTAACCTGACTAGTGTTCGCATAACTGTGAAAATCATGGTTATGTTGACTTTGTTTATTTGTTTCATATTCTGGTAAAGCGTCTGAATTACAACATGAAAACATGAATAAAAGCACGGATATAGTTGAAACGGTTAAAAGGTATTTGTACATAACGATTACTTAATTTCAATAAGAACTCAAATTTACAAATATTGTGTTAGCTATTTAGATAAATAAGCCAAAGTGTAGATTTCATTCGTTTAATCATAGAAAATTGAAGATGATTCAGTTATCTGTAAGCAATATTTCTTTGTGATACTTTCATCAACTAAAATTGTTTAAAGTATCATTTGTGTTTTCAATTTTAAATGTTCATATTTGGAAACTTTTAACAGAAACTATATGGAAAATAAGATCAAAACAGGGCATCCTGCAGGTTTATACCTTTTATTTACAGTTGAGATGTGGGAGCGCTTTAGTTATTATGGAATGCGTGCCATATTCATCCTATTTTTAACGAAAGCATTGTTGATTGATGCAAAAGAAGCGGGAAGCATTTTTGGTATTTACACTTCTTTGGTATACGCAACTCCTCTTTTGGGTGGTTTTATTGCGGATAGATATTGGGGAAATAGACGATCAATACTTGTAGGTGGTATCCTAATGGCTATTGCGCAGTTTTTGATGTACTTTAGTGCAAGCATGTATGCTACTCCTGCTTCTGCTATCCCTATGATGTATGTGGCATTAGCATTTTTGATTTTTGGTAACGGATTTTTTAAACCAAACATTTCGTCGATGGTTGGTTCGTTGTATCCACAGGGAGATTCTAGAATTGATTCAGCATATACCATTTTTTATATGGGTATAAACGCTGGTGCTTTAGTTGCTCCACTTGTAACGGGAGGTCTAGGAGATACTGGCGCAGCATCAGATTTCAAGTACGGTTTTTTAGCAGCTGGTTTTGGAATGGTGATAGGTACATTAGTGATGTTAATTTATCAAAATAAGTACATCGTAACGCCTGAAGGTAAGCCAATTGGCATGCGACCAAAATACTATAAGAAGATTGATGCAGAATTAAATGAACTAGCTGACCCTAAAACACCATTAACAAAAATTGAAAAAGATAGAATTCTTGCTATATTCATCATTACTGCTTTTGTAATTGCATTCTGGGCTGCGTTTGAACAAGCTGGGGCTTCGCTTACTATTTTTGCTGATCAAAATACGAATCGAGATATTTTTGGTTGGACGATGCCAGCTTCATTTTTCCAAAGTATTAACCCGATTTTTATTGTGGCTTTAGCTCCTCTTTTTAGCATTTTATGGACTACATTATCTAAAAAAGGAAAGGAACCATCTTCACCAATGAAAATGGTTTGGGGTCTTGCTATTCTAGCATTAGGATATGTACTGATTGCTTTTTCTGTGAATGGAGTAGGGATGGAAGAGAAGATTTCAATGTTCTTTTTAGTTGGGATGTATTTTCTTCATACATGTGGTGAGTTAGCAATATCCCCTGTAGGTTTAAGTGTTGTTAATAAGTTGTCTCCAAAACGATTTGCTTCTATTATGATGGCAGTGTTTTTCTTGTCTTCAGTTGTAGGTAATTTTACAGCTGGTTTGTTTTCAGGATTAATACCTCAACCCACTGTTAAAGAAATTGTGGTCAACGGTGAATCAACTTATTCGGAATCTCAAATTATGGAACTTACATCAGTTCTTGTTAACAGAAGTGAAAACCCTCTAGAGCCAGCGGTTCTTAAGAGTTATGAAGAAAGTTTAAAATCACAAGGTAAAAAGTTCAATAGAGATAATATTGCTGTATCGGATACGCTATATATACGTGAATCTAAATTGATTGATGGACAAATTAATAATGATCACGTTGTGTTTGGGAGTTTTGGTGAAATACAATCAAAATCAAATGTGAGTGATTTCGATTCCAATTTAGCTGCTAACTACAGAACAGATAAGAATTTTATAGTAAGGGATATTATAATTGGAGATAAACATAGTGCTTCGATAGTATTTGAAAACACAAAAAACAATTTGTTTGGTATTGAGATAAGCACATTGTATGCATTCTTTATCATTTTCATCGTAATGTCAGGTGTAACAAGTATTTTACTTTTAATACTTCATAAGCGAGTTGAGAAGTTAATGCACGGTATCCGTTAGTCATTAATCATTCAAAAAATAGTAAAACGGCAATTGAATTTCAGTTGCCGTTTTTTGTTGAATCATTGCCCCCCAATTATAAAATTTGTGGAACGATTTATTTTTGACATCTGGTTGAGCTTCATCTACACCTTGTTTCTCGGGTACTAGTGTGTGTGTTGAGTAGTCAAAACCACTTATTTTTATCGAAAAAAATCAACTGTTTATCGTTATTTATTGATAATTAGTGTTATATTAGCGTACTATGGCTCCAAAGTCACTATACCAAACAGAACTAGAGGCAATCACAAAAAGTCGTCTTCTATTTATTGAAGATACAGATGTTGTGTTGAAAGAAATTGGAATGCGAATAGCTTCTTGTTTGCAGGTGGCACGTGTCAATATATGGTTGTTTAGTGAAACGAAAAAACAATTGGTTTGCATCGCTAATTATGACGCCATAAATAAAAGCTTCAATAAAGGTGAAATTATTCACGAAAAAGATATTCCGAATTATTATAGTCATTTGTTGACAGATGAAATATTAGCTATTGAAAATGTGCGTACGAATCCTATTACAGAGGATTTAAAAGACAATTACTGTAAACAATACGATATCTATTCATTGATGGATGTGCCTATTCACATTGAAGGAAAGTTAGCAGGTGTGATGTGTTATGAACAAGTTGGAAAGTTTAAAAAATGGACAGATGAAGAGCAATTCTTCGCATTATCAATAAACCAACTTGTGTCGTTAGTTTTAGAAACACGCAAACGTCGATTGGCTCAAATCAACTTACAACGTGCTTTAGAAGACAAAGATCGGTTGCTGGCAGAAATGCATCACCGAATAAAGAACAATTTAAGTACCTTGGTCAGTTTGTTGCGCATCCAAGTTCGGGATAGTAAAAGTGATTCATTCAACCGATTGGCGCAAGATTTTGAAAGTCGCATTTTTTCCATTGCAAAAATTCATGAGCAGCTCTATACTACTCGAAATTATTTGGACATTTCATTAAAAAGATACATTGAAGAACTTGTTCAAGAATATAAAATTTCAAACTCCTCCATCACGTTTGAGTTAGATATTGATGAATGTGCAATTTCTACAGCGCATATTGTGCCATTAGGACTTGTGCTAAATGAAATTATCACCAATTCGGTGAAATATGCTTTTGCTAATAAAGCGAAAATGAATAATAACATTAAGATCACGCTGAAGTCGAAACAAAAAGACATCTATTTCGAAATAGCAGATAATGGTAATGGTTTTGACTTAAATCAAGTGATAGAAACAGATTCACTTGGGATTAGCTTGATTAAAGATTTAGTCGATCAACTGGATGGAGAAGTTGAAATTCAATCCAGTAATTCAGGTACGCGCTACTCGATTCAGTTTAAAAGTATAGATATAAAATCTGATACTGAATAACTTACGCTTCGAATCGTTTTTGAAGTTTATCGGACATGTAGTTAAATAAGTTGGTCAGTGGTTTTTCGACCATCATTTTTAAGAACGCATTGATTTCTCCATTAAAATGGATGTATCCGCTAGACATTCCTTCACCACTATCGTTGATTACAATCGTTAAGGTAAATGGGAAAGGTGATTTTTCACCTGAAATCATTTTAATACTGCTGTTTGGAGATACTTCATCTTGAATAAGCGAGATGGTTGCAGCTTGTTGTACTTTAAATGAACAAGCAGTTTCAGTAGCCTCCCAATTTGAAATTTTATCTTGAGGTAGTAAGTGATAAATGTTTTGTGCGTCAATCAAGAAATTATACACTTCTTCGGTTGATGCGTTTAGCGTAACTTCTGTACTTTTAATTTCCATGAGTCCTTATTTTGGTGTCCACGTAGAAGGGTTCTCTTTCCATTCCCGTAAACTGTTTAAGTCACTTTCAGCGATATAGTTCGAATTTAAAGCTTGTTCGATTAAAAAATCATAGTTTGATAGTGTCACATATGGACATTCTGCTCGTTGAAAATTTTCCTCAGCAACAGCAAACCCATACGTAAAAATAGCGACCAAACCTTTTACTACACATCCCGCCTCTTTAAGTGCTTCTACGGCCTTTAAGCTACTTCCACCAGTAGATATTAAATCTTCAATAACGACAACTTGTTGTCCAGACTCAAATACACCTTCTATTTGATTTCCAAGTCCATGCCCCTTTGCAGAGGAACGTACATAGATAAAAGGTATTCCTAACTCTTGAGCTACTAAGGCTCCTTGAGCAATACCTCCAGTTGCAACACCTGCAATAACATCCGGTTTTCCAAATTTTTCAAGAATAGCTTGCGAGTAGCTTTGGCGAATGAAGGTTCTGATATTAGGATAGGAGAGTGTTTTTCTATTATCACAATATATAGGAGATTTCCAACCTGATGCCCATTCGAAAGGTTGTGTGATATTCAATTTAATTGCCTTAATTTGTAGTAGAAATTCGGCAACTTTAAGTGCGTTATCGTTGTTTAAAATCATGGTGCAAATGTACAAAGTTTTTATTGATAATCATATACTCTTTATTACAACTTCTATTAAAAATATACCTGTCTCTGAATACGAAATAGTCGAATATAGTGAGTTTGTGAAACGTTTACCTGATTTGTATAATTCGTCTGAGGCATTGCATTTTGTTGTCTTAGCGTCTACTATTTCAGATGTTTTTAATCTTATTTTTAAAGATTATGAAAAAATTACTGCTGCAGGTGGTTTAGTTCGAAAAGGGTCACGTTATTTATTCATTAAACGCAATGGTTTTTGGGATATTCCAAAAGGAAAAATTGAAGCGAACGAGGAGATTCGAAAAGCAGCAGTACGTGAAATAGAGGAGGAGTGTGGTATTACAAATCCTGTTGTGGAACGCGAACTATGTCAAACCTTACATACATATCACTACAAAGGAACACCTGTGTTGAAAACAACGTATTGGTATGCGCTAACATATGACAAGCAAGAGAATTTGATCCCTCAGACGGAGGAAGGCATCACTGAAGTGCGTTGGTTTCAAAAAGATGAATTTTCAGAAATTCTTAGCAACACGTATCCTTCCATAAAGGATGTATTGGCTATGCTTTAGCTTCCAATAAAAAGTCAGATGTACGATGGAAAGTGATGTCTGGATAATCACGTTCAGCCATTTGAAGTAAGAATGGCGTTTCTGCTAAGAAGACCTTATTACCGTCTTTATCTACAGCTACATTGGTCGTTTTGGCTTTAATAAACTCAGCGAGTTGCGTATCATTGTCTGAAGTGATCCAAGTTGCTAAATGAAAATTGCGCGGTCTAAATGTACATTTTGCGCCATATTCGTGTTCTAATCGATACAAAATAACTTCAAATTGAAGCTGGCCTACAGTACCTACAATTTTTCGACTACCAGGTTGTTGAATAAATAGCTGTGCAACTCCTTCGTCCATTAATTGATTAATTCCTTTTTCAAGTTGTTTCGATTTCATTGGATCCAGGTTTTCGAGCTCTTGGAAAATTTCGGGAGAAAAACTTGGAATTCCTTTGAAAGAGAACAATTCTTTTTCGGTTAAGGTATCGCCAATTTTGAAGTTTCCTGAATCATACAAACCAATTACATCTCCAGGAAATGCTTCATCAATCACGCTTTTATCTTGTGCCATAAACGAGGTAGGATTTGGAAATTTCATTTTTTTCCCATGTCGTACGTGGTTGTAGAATGTGTTGCGCTCAAATCGACCAGATACTATTCGAAGAAAGGCAATTCGATCACGGTGTTTAGGATCTAAGTTTGCATGAATTTTAAATATAAACCCACTAAAATTGTCATCATTTGGTTCGATAAAACCTTTGTCCGTTTCCCTTCCTCGTGGTGATGGTGAAATTTCAATAAATGAATCCAACAATTCTTTCACTCCAAAGTTATTGACTGCCGAACCAAAAAATACGGGTGCAATATCACCTGAAAGATAAGTGTCTCTGTCAAATGATTCGTATACGCCATCAATGAGTTCCAAATCTTCGCGCAGTTGATTAGCAGCCTTTTCTCCCACAATATCATCAATTTCATTATTGTTCACATTGTCAAACGAAACGACATCTTTGGCGATTTTGGTTTTGTCAGGTTGAAAAAGATTCAATTTATTTTGATAGATACTATATACTCCCTGAAAATTATAGCCCATACCGATAGGCCATGCTAAAGGACGGACACGGATATTCAATTTTGTTTCTAGCTCATCGAGTAGCTCAAACGGATCTTTACCGTCTCTATCCATTTTGTTGATGAATATGATAACGGGTGTTTTGCGCATACGACACACCTCCATCAAACGCTCTGTTTGAGCTTCTACTCCGTTTGCACAATCGATTACTAAAATTACACTGTCAACGGCAGTTAAGGTTCGGTACGTGTCTTCTGCAAAATCTTTGTGACCGGGAGTATCTAGAATGTTAATTTGTTTACCGCCATATTCAAAAGCCATCACGGAGGTTGCTACAGAAATACCACGCTGTTTCTCAATTTCCATGAAATCGGAAGTAGCGGTTTTTTTGATTTTATTATTTTTAACAGCACCAGCAGTTTGAATGGCTCCACCAAAAAGTAATAGCTTTTCGGTCAATGTTGTTTTTCCTGCATCAGGGTGAGAAATAATGCCAAATGTTCTTCGCTTATTGATGGATTCTGTGTATTTCATCTTTGATATATTGTTAGTGGGGAGAACAATCTCACACCTTATCTAAAAACTGAGTGCAAATTTAATCTTATTTCGTAATTTAGTCGAACCATGCAAGGACTAAGTTTTAAAATAATTTTGACGCGAATTGTCGTATTAGCATTATTGCTGTTGGGTATTAATTACCAGTCTTTTGCGACCTTTTTTTCGGTGAAACATTTTGAGAAATTATACGTGACGCACGAAATCAGGCAAATTTATACCAACTTGGGAGAATCAAACTTGACTTTCGAAGCTTGGGAAAATGGGATGAAAGGATATTTTAGCTTGTTGAAAACTGATGGAATCAAAAATTCACGGTATTTGACAATAGTTGATTTTTCACTTCCTTCTGCCATCGAAAGATTGTTTGTGATCGACATATTGTGTGCCGAAGTTGTATTTCGTTCGCTGTGTGCACATGGTCGAAATTCAGGCGGACTAATGGCAAACGTGTTTTCAAATACGCATGCGTCTTATCAAAGTAGTTTAGGGTTTTACCTAACTGCAGAATCCTATTCGGGTAAATTTGATTATGCCATGCGCCTAGATGGCTTAGAGTTTTCGAACTCTAACGCTCGAGATAGAGCAATTGTAGTTCATGGAGCAGATTATGCTACAGAAAATTTTCTCAAGCAAAACAACGGAGTATTAGGTAGAAGCTTAGGATGCCCAGCTGTTCCTGTTCATCTTGCACGTCAACTTATCGACTTAATTAAAGATGGTTCGTGTTTCTTTGTGTACGCCTCTTCTAAATCATATTTATCCATTTCCAAGTTGGTCAATTATAAGCCGATGTTAGTAGATATAGCTATGCTTGAATGGGGAGATAAGAATATTCAGTATTAATCTTTTCATTTCTCAATTCTAACCTTAACTTTGGCTCCTCTTGTAAATTAAGTTCAAAAATTGAAAAAAGTTGCTTTAGTTGGAAATCCGAATTGTGGTAAAACTACACTGTTTAATCGTTTAACTGGTTTAAATCAACGTGTAGGAAATTACCCTGGGATTACAGTAGATAAACGCTCAGGAAAATTCAAATTACCAGATAATCAAGAGATTGAATTAATTGATTTGCCAGGTGCTTACAGCTTGTCTTCAAACAGTATGGACGAACAAGTTGTTCAGGATATTTTATTAAACCCCTCTAATTCAAGTTATCCTGATTTAATATTAGCGGTGGTAGATGCAAGTAACCTTCATCGCAATTTATTTTTAGCTTCACAAATACATGATTTAGGTATCCCAATGATACTGGTGTTGAATATGGCTGATGTGGTAAAAGCTGATGGTGTAATATTGGACACGGATAAGCTATCGCATGTTTTTCACGCACCTGTAATTTCAATTAGTGCTAAAGAAGGTACTGGAATAGATGAATTGTTGCACACAATTTCGCAAGAACATGTCCATGATGCTTCATCCTTGATTGATGTTACTCGTTTTCAACCGATAGATTTAATTCAATTAGAAGAATATTTACCTAATCAGAATACCTATCAGCGTTTTAAAATTGTGAATCATTTGACTAAATTAAGTTGGTTAAATGATACACCGCAGCTTTTAGAATTGATTCCATCATCTTCAGAAACATATAAGGCAGAGTTACATGAGATTAATACACGTTATCAGTTTATTGATACGCTTGTTAATTCTATAAAAACTACTCCCAATAATCCAGTACAAAAACGGTTTACTGAGAAAATGGACGCATTAGCTACACATCCATTTTGGGGGCTCCTACTTTTTTTGGCGACATTCTTTATTATTTTTCAAGCCATATTTACGTTTGCGGTATACCCAATGGAGGCAATAGATGCTGGAATGGTTTGGTTGGGCAATTCGGTAGGGGAGTTAATGCCTGAAGGGATGTTAAACGATTTTGTGGTGGATGGATTAATTGCAGGTTTAGGCGGAGTACTAGTTTTTATTCCACAAATCATGATATTATTCGGTTTGTTCACCATTTTGGAGGATACGGGATATTTAGCTAGAGTGAGTTTTATGACCGATGGGTTGCTGCGTAAGTTTGGCATGAATGGAAAGTCAATTGTGCCATTAGTTGGTGGCTTTGCATGTGCTGTACCCTCTATTATGGCTGCACGAACAATTGAGAATCGAAAAGAGCGTTTGATTACCATTTTTATTACCCCGTTGATGAGCTGTTCGGCTCGATTGCCAGTGTATGTATTTTTAGTGTCATTTATTGCTCCTCAGGAATACCTTTTGGGGTTCATTAGTATACAAGGTTTAGTCATGATGGCAATGTATTTGTTAGGTATTGTAGCAAGTTTAATCGTGGCAGTATTGATTAACTATTTTATGAGGGCTAAATCAAGTACGTCATTTATTCTCGAATTACCTAATTATCGTTTCCCTAACTGGAATAACGTCACTAGTTCTATGGTCAATAAAGGAAAAACCTTTGTCAAAGAAGCGGGTAAAATAATAGTGATTGCATCATTAGTATTGTGGACACTTGCTTATTTTGGTCCAGCAAGTGAAAAAGAACGTATTGCTCAGAAATATGAATTGATGGCACTGAATATGGAGATGGATGAAGCGGATATTGCTTATCAGAAAAGTAGTGAAGAGTTGGAGTATTCATATTTGGGATATATTGGTAAGGGTATTGAACCCGTTATACGCCCTTTGGGATTTGATTGGAAAATTGGAATTGCTTTAGTAGCCAGTATGGCTGCACGTGAGGTTTTTGTTGGTACAATGGCTACAATCTATTCAGTAGAAGATAATCCTGATTCTGAAAAAGGATTGAAAGCTATTAAATTTAGCTACGCAACAGCTTTTTCGTTGTTGATATTTTATGTTTTTGCATTGCAATGCATGAGTACCGTAGCGATTGTAAAACAAGAAACAGGGGGGTGGAAATGGCCTACAATCCAATTCATTTCCTTTACGCTTTTAGCCTATGTTGCAAGTTGGGTGACGTATCTTATCGTTGGTGGTGAGGGGTAAAGGGGTAAATCCATCGACCAGTAGGGGCGGATCGCGACCCGCCCCTACTGGTCGATGTTGTATGAAAGATATTAGACTTGGCGTACTTCATTGAGTGTATAACGGAAAGGGTATTCTAGATTCGACGCTTTCCTTCTTTTTCTCGTTAAAAAAATATAATACATCAGGTTTTGACACGTTATGTCGTCAATCAATTGCTATGGCAATCAAAAAATCATTATTTTTGACTGTCACCTGTTTGATCAGTGTGTATAGTGTATAATGAATTATTAGAATATGTTAACTATGAAAATGTATATAGTAGCTATCATCAGTGCAGTTGTTTTGGCATCTTGTGGTGGTTCAATTGATGAGAAAAGTCTTGAAGGCAGAGTAGCTTCTTTTGCGGATAACGATACCAATGTGTTTGCAATAGTGATTACAGATTTGGATAAAATTATTCAAAAATCAGGTGCGTTTGATGGTGCGTTACCGGAACAATATGCATCGGTTGCAGCGCCATTTAAAGATGCATTATATGCGTCTATTAATTTAGAAAAACCGCTATATTTTTTACTGAAAGGTCCATTGCGTTCGGATAATTTGGATGAACTAGTATTGTTTTTTGAGGTAAAGGATATCGAAAGATTGAAAAAGGAGTTCAAACAAATGGATTTGAACTTTTCTACGGATAAGACGCATTCATTGGCGGTCAAAAATGAGCTAGGTATTGTGATTTCTGAAGGCAATATCGGAATGATGGTTTTTAATACGAATGGGAACAATGTTACAGCAGAAAAATTGCGCGATTTGGATAAGTTGTCTTCAAAAAAGGTGGTGAATGAAAAATTGATTAATTCGTTAGCGACAAAAGCTGACATTGTTCTTGTTTCGATGTTGGAGCGAGTGAGTAAGGCAACTAAGGGCTTCGAATTGTCAGATGAAACTCAAGTAAACTTAGCCGCTTCAACGGTGGATTCTTATGTTGTTTCAACCATGAATTTTAATGATGGTCAAGCTGAAGTGGAACTGAACTTTATGTTTGGTGAAGCGATGAAGAAATACTTACCATTGTTTCAACAGAACGTGTCATCAAATGTGTTCAATTCATTAGGTTCCGGAAGTCCAATTATGGCAATGACGATGAATCTAGAGTTTAAAAAATTGTTTTTATCCATATACGATAATTTGGATGCTGACGATAAAAGTGAAATCGATCAGTCACTCGCTTTAGTTGGTGGAAAAGACAAAATGTCGAATATGTTTACGGGTGAAGTAGGTGTGGCTCTTTTCCCTTCTAAAGACAATACAAGTAATCCTATTGTAAATGCTTATTTAGGGTTGAATGATGGAACTTATTTGAAATCTTTAGTAACAGGCTTTGGACCTTTAGTGGGAATGACTACGGAAGCGAATGGTAGTTTTAGGTTTAACAACGATGCTATTGTAAAGTTAGATAATCAAAAAATGATACTTTCTACAGACGTAGTAGGGTTTAATGAGTTGTTACAATCTAAATCGTCGGCTATTGTTATGCCATCCTCGTTTAACTTGGGGAACCAGCCGATTTCATTATTTGTTGATTTTTCAAAACTTGATTTGAAAGATTTTCCACCTAACAGTCATACGTTTATTACAGGAATGAGTTTTTTACAGCTAGAAGGAAGTGATAAAGGGGTGAAAGTAATTGTAAAAGCTAAAGATGCAAACAAAAATATGTTGCGTCAAATGCTAGAGTTAGTGGTGAAATCAATTGAGGCAAAAATTGATTACAAGTACGACCCTTATGAAGACGACTTCATGACTGAAGAGGAATTAGAAGCGTTTTATAGTTTCTAGTTCTCACTTCACTTTATAGCCGTTCGCATCAGTGTCGATGTCCGTTAAGAATTTAATAAAGTGAAATCCTCTTGGAATAAATCCATTGTTGTAAAATAATTTGTGCGCCTTAAAATTTGTGGTATACGAATCAAGCGCTAACATTTGACATGCTTTTTCATGCGCTAGTTCTGTTAAATAATCCATCATGATTTTCCCCACACCTTTTGAACGATGTGAAGGATGTACGACAATGTTATCGAGTTCCAAATATCGACCACACCATATTTTGGTGTTTATCCAATAGCCGTTTACACCAATGCACATTTCGTTTTCGAATACAGCAACTTGTCCATAATTTGCAGGGATCATTTCAACTAACATAGCTCTGTATGATTCACTTGTCAACGAAGGATATTCTGCCTGAAGAACAGAAAGCGTAGTAAGCATTTCGTCAACAGTAGTTAAATGACGTATTTCGAACGCGTGCTTCATGTGATTGTTTTTTGCAAATATATATTGAAATAAACGTAGTAAGTCTATTTTGTCAAACTAAAAATGTCTCACGTTAGCTAAAAGTTTAACGATAATTCAAACTAACTTTGTAAGATGGAGGAACTTAATTTTCATGTAACAGGAATGACATGCGTGGCATGTGCAAACAGTATTGAAAGTTTTCTCAAACATGAAACAGGTGTTCACAAGATTGAGGTAAGTTACGCTAATTTATCTTTGTATATTGAATATGATCCATCTGTGATATCAAAGGAAAATATTCTGGAAACAGTAAGTGATCTTGGGTATTCGTTGATTGAACAAGATGCGGATTCGGAAGAAAAAGTAAACATTTCAGAAACTGCACGCTATGACTCGATTCGTCGGAACACAATTGGGGCATTTATTTTTGCTATCCCATTATTTATTTTGGGAATGTTTTTAATGCATTGGAAACCAGGTGGATGGATAAGCTGGGGACTTTCGACTCCTTTACTCTTTGTATTTGGAAGAAGTTTCTTTATAAATTCGTGGAAACTGGCTTGGAAACGAAGAACGAGCATGGATACATTAGTTGCGTTGAGTACGGGAACGGCTTATTTGTACAGTGTATTTAATCTCTTGTACCCATCATTCTTCTTTAACCGAGGAATAGAACCGCATTTGTATTTTGAAGCGGCAGGAGTAATTATTGCATTTATTTTATTAGGTAAATGGTTGGAAGAGCGTGCAAAATCATCTACATCAACAGCCATAAAGCAATTAATAAATTTACAACCACAGTCGGTATATGTAGTTGATGAGCTTGATGCGCATGTCGAGGTTCAGCTATCGACTGTTGAAAAAGGGATGAAGTTATTGGTGCGCCCTGGCGATAAAATTCCAGTCGATGGGAGTATTATCAAAGGTGATTCGTATGTGGATGAAGCTTCAATAACAGGTGAACCAGTAGCAGTTTTTAAATCAGTTAACGATAAGGTATATACAGGAACGATTAATCAAAACGGAAGTTTTGTAATGATTGCTGAAAAAGTAGGAAGTGAAACGGTGTTGTCTCAGATTATCAAAATGGTACGCCAAGCACAAGGAAGTAAAGCTCCTGTTCAGTATTTGGTAGATAAAATAGCTGCAATCTTTGTACCCTCCATTATGATTGTAGCTAGTTTAAGTGCGGTAATATGGTGGGTTTTTGGTGCGGAGAATAGTTTTGCATTTGGTTTAAACGCATTTGTTACGGTGCTGGTTATTGCATGTCCGTGTGCCTTGGGATTAGCAACTCCCACAGCGATTGTTACCTCGGTCGGAACTGCTGCTCAAATTGGTTTACTGATTAAAAATGCTGAAGCTATAGAAGAACTTGCCAAAACTACTGATGTGATCCTAGATAAAACAGGTACAATCACAGAAGGAAAGCCGACTTTTGAAGAAGTGTATTTTGAAAATTCGATTGAGTTGAAGCATTTAGAAGTTTTCCATGAGATGGAGGTCAGGTCTTCACATCCGCTTTCAGTTGCAGTTGTATCGTATTTTGAAACGAACGAAATAGGACGTACGTCGATAGACACTTTTGAACACATTACTGCGCGTGGTGTTTCATCCAACTTAAACGGAACTGAATATTTTATCGGAAGTCATAAGCTAGTTGCTGATTTAGGAATAACTGAAGGAAGTGAAATCAAGTCTAAGTTAAGTGATGATAGCAACACACTAATTTATTTTATTATCGGTAAACGCATTGTGGGAGTAATGACGATAGTAGATGCTATTAAGCAACACACTACTGAATCTATTACTGCATTGAAAAATGATGGGATGACTGTACATATGTTAACAGGAGATCATCTAAAATCTGCGAATAGAGTAGGGCAGAAAGTAGGTATTGCCCATATTGAAGCAAACTGTTCTCCCGAAGATAAGCGCAATTACATTCTACAATTACAACAAGAGGGACGTGTAGTGGCTATGTTGGGAGATGGCATTAATGATTCGGCTGCGTTGGCACAAGCTAATGTTAGTTTTGCTATGAGTAAAGGCTCTGATATTGCTATAGATGTTGCGACTATCACATTGCGCTCTTCAGATTTATCAGTTGTGCCAATGTCGATACGTTTTGCAAAAAAGACGGTACGAATTATTCACCAAAATTTATTTTGGGCATTTGCATATAATGTATTGAGTATACCCATTGCAGCTGGGGTGCTAATTCCGTTTACAGGTTTCATGTTAAATCCGATGATAGCTGGAGCAGCTATGGCCATGAGTTCGGTATCGGTTGTATTGAATAGCTTAAGATTGAAAAAGGTATAACAAAGAATGCACGAAGTTATCGTGCATTCTTTGTTCAATTATGTTGTGTAATTTAATTCTTGATAATTAAGAATTCAGTACGTCTGTTTAACTGGTGTTGTTCTTCAGAGCAATCCGATACTTGATCTCCTTCACACTCACAATCATTTACCAATTTCGTTTCACCGTAACCTTTTCCAGAAATTCTACTTGGGTTAGAAATTCTCTTTTTGATGTAGTTTACAGTACGTTCAGCACGACGCTGCGACAACCAATCGTTATATTCTTTAGAAGCTCTACAGTCCGTGTGAGATCCACATTCAATAACCATGTTCGGGTTATTATTCATGGCGTCAATTACTTTCTGAAGTTGAGCTTTTGCATCTTTACGTAAGAATGAGCTGTTCAAGTCGAAGTAGATAGGGTCTAACTTGAGTAGTTTCCCTAAATCATCTCCAATACTAGCTTTTTCTAGATACAAATCAGCAGGAACTCCATTTTGTGCACCAAGATTCAAGTCTAAATCGATAGTTTTTGTTAAATACCCATCTTTACTAACTCTGAATTTTAGGTTCACTTTTTCGTTGAGTGCTTTTTCACGAAGTAATTCAGATAGGTAGTTTCCTTTGTCATCGGTATATGCTGTTTCAAGAACATTACCGTTTTCATCTAAAATTTCAACTTTTACATTACCTACCACATCTCTTGACGCCTCATCAATAGTTTTGATGTTTAGGCTGTAATAAGGAACAATTGTGGTATCTGATAATCGAAGGTATACTGGGTTGTATATCTCTTCGTATTCTGGCAAACAATCTGTCGATAGTGTTGACTTGTGAAATTCAGTTTTTCCTTTATTGTATGTATATGTTAGTTCATACTCTTTACACTTTTCAAGTTTTGTAGAAAATACACCATCTCTAAGTCGCGGGAATATCTCTACAGTTGGTGCACCATCACAATTTAAGCATTTAACTTTTATAGAAATGTCTTCTGGAAGAGGGTCATTGTTTACGACAAAAATTTGCCCCTTCAACATGGCGATTTGGCTACCTCTTGGTGGGAAGTGTTCAATTTCATAAAGATCTAAATCTCCCTTACCACCTTCTCTAAACGATGTGATATATCCTTTATAACCATCAGCTGTGGTTGTGTAAAAAGCATCGTCTCCTGGAGAGTTTACAGGCGACCCCATATTAATTGGCTCTGAAAATTCACCATCTTCACCTAAAATAGATACGAATAAATCGAATCCTCCCATTGATTTAGGTCCGTTTGAAGCAAAGTACAATGTCTTATTGTCAATTGATAGGAAGGGAGCATCTTCGTCAAATGGCGTATTGATTGTTTCCCCTAGGTTTTTCGTTTTACTCCAACTTCCATCAGGTAATTTACTGATCATATAAATGTCTCGACCACCAAATCCACCTTCGCGTTCTGATACAAAGAAAATTTTCTCACCATCAGGAGAAACCATGATGTGGGGTTCCCAATCATCAGTATTAATTCCAGGGATATCTAACTTCGAAATTTCATTGAACTTTCCACGTGCATAATCTGTGTAATAGATGTCACCATTGCCCGAAATGTCACTGTATACATATATTCTTCGTTCGTCAATACTTACAGAAAGTGTAGCTTCATTTTGATCGGGTTGGCAAAGATCCATTCGAACAGGTTCGGTCCATTCCTCATCAAAATCAAGAAAACTGATGTACATGTCTTCGAGGTAATTATCCGTTTTGGGGTCAATTAAATTTACTGCACCACTTGAATCTATCCAATGTCTTCTTGAAGTAAAGTACAACGCACTACCGTCTATAGCGATAACAGCTGAGTATTCAGGATCTTCAGAGTTTATCGCACCTAGATTAATTAGTTTATCATTAGTTGGTTGCCCGAGTAATTGCTTTGCATTTTCACACTGCGTAAGTTTTAGTTCAGCATACCCACGCAATACATTCTTTTTGCCTGCACGCTCATTAAACTGTGTATAGGCTACAACAGCTTCATCAATTTTCCCAACACGATGTAATGACCAACCGTAATAGTACAATGCATCAACTGGAGCATTTGATTCTTTTTCAGATGAAGCATCATATTTATCAGCAGCTTTTAAACTTGCTTTTCTCAAGTATGGTATTGGTTCATTAATATCAGGGGAAAATTGTAAAAGCGCATAACCTAAACGGTAATTGTAGTTCGCATTTTCACTATCTAGTTGCACAAGTTTTTTAGCTACTCGAGCAGCTTGCTTAAACTTCCCGTTTAGTAAAAGTTCTGAATTGGTTGAAATTAATTTAGAACTAGAACCTTGTTCAATTATCTTATCAATTTCTTCATCTGTTATTTGAGCTATCGAAATTACAGATGAGCATATCAAAAGCGCTGTTACTACAAATTTAATTGGGTTGCGCAGTAAATCCTTTATCATAATTATTGAGAGTTGATTCGACCTCTTCTACGTCTTATTTTTCAATAAGTTACAATATTTACCGAAAACAAACAAAAATTTTGTTTTAAAAGGTATATATGTTATAATTTCACAATCTTAAATTCGGTACGTCTATTAAGTTGATGTTGCTCTTCGCTACAATCAGAAGCAACATCACCTTCGCATTCGCAATTGTTGACAAGTTTAGATTCACCATATCCTCTAGCTTTAACACGCGATGGATTGGTTATCTTCTTCTTGATGTAGTTTGCTGTATTAATTGCACGTCGATTCGATAAATTTTGATTGTATGCTTTTGTTGCACGACAGTCTGTATGTGAACCCAATTCTATTTCAAGTGTCGGATTATCATTCAATACTTTGATGATTAAATCAAGTTTACCTTTTTCTTGTTCGCGAATATCTGCTTTATCTAAATCAAAGTAAATGGTATTTATAGCTAACATTTTGCCAACGTCTTTACCAAGGTCAAGACTTTCTAGACTGAAATTTTGTTGTACTTTTTCTTGATCTCCAAGAGTTGGTTTCAAGCTCAACTCATTGGTTAAATAACCCTCTTTTGAAAGTCGCGCTTTGAGATTAATGTTTTCACCATATTGATTCGATTCGAGAACTTTAGATGAATAATTACCATCTTTATCTGAATAAATCGTTTCCAATACTTCACTTCCGTCTGCGTTTAGTATTTCAATTTTCACTCCTTCTAAAGGGGTATTATTGTCTTTGTCGTTTACTAAGCCTGCAAGCTCATACGTGTAATTTGGAATTACTTTCCAGTCTTCTAAACGGAGCAATACAGGTTTGTATATTTCTTCGTAATCGTCATCACAATTTGTTTTGATTCGTTCAGTATGAAAAACAGTTTTACCATCATCATAGGCGTAGGTTAATTCATATTCTCTACACTTATCTAAGTTACTCAAGTATTTATTCGTATTTTTTCTTGGGTAAACTGACTTGATATTTGTTTCAGCACAGTTGATACATCGAATTGTGATGTTGACATCATCAGGCAATGGTTTGTCTTCAACAACAGTTATTAGCCCCTTTAATACGCTGTGTGTTTTTCGGCCTAAGAACGGGTCTTCGATTTCGTAAATATCTTTTTCACCAAATCCTTCAGATCTGAATGAAGTGATGTACGCAAATTTACCATCAGAAGTCATTGTGTAATACAAATCGTCTCCAGTTGAGTTAATCGGAGTACCCATATTCATTGGAGAAGACCAGTTGCCTGATTCGTCCATAATACTCACGAAAATATCAAAACCACCAATTGAATTGGGATTGTTAGAGGAGAAATAAAGTGTTTTATTGTCAATTGCAATAAATGGAGAGTCTTCATCATAAGGTGTATTGATGTTACTTCCTAGATTGAATGCTTGACTCCAAGAACCATCAGGAAGTTTAGTTATGCGATAAATATCTCGACCACCGTAGCCACCTTTTCTGTTTGATACAAAATAAACGGTTTTCCCATCTGGTGTTACTGTGATATGAGGTTCCCACGAATCTGTATTTACTCCTTCAAGTTCAAAACTGTTTAACGTTTCAAATCGACCACTTTGAAAATCTGAATAAAAAATATCTCCATTACCCGTTCTGTCATTGTATACATAGAGTCTTCGTTCATCAGCACTCACCGAAATAGTAGCTTGATTTTCAGAAGGAGAAGAAGCTTCTAAGCGAATAGGCTCTTCCCAATCTCCATCAAAATCCTTGTAAGTAACATAGATGTCTTCTAAGTATGTATCTGTTTTTGGGTCGATGTATTCGAAATTGGAAGAGTCATCCCATAATCTTCGCGAAGTAAAATACAGCGCACTACCGTCTAATGATATTGCTGCTGAATATTCTGGTGCACTTGTATTAATAACGCTCCCCATATTTCTTATCGTGATAGAAGCTGTCTTATTAATGGTGCGTTCATTTGCGTTACATTGTTCAAGACCTAATTGAGCAAAACCTCTTAATGCAGTTTTTTTAGGAGCAACTTCAAGGTATTTTGAGTAGTATTTTTTTGCATTTTCTAAATCCCCTTCATGATGATAGCACGATGCAAGGTGATAATAGGTGTCAATTGGAGCTTTTGTTTCTTTGTGACTACTGGCGTTGTATTTTTTTGTGGTTTGGTCAGTAATTTTTTCAAGTTGTTCGATAGCCTCTTTTATCTTTTCAGCTTGCTGGGAAAGTGCATATCCTTTTCGGTACTTAAAATTTGCATTTTGAGCATCTTTCTCAATTAACTTTTCGGAAACGATAAGTGCCATTCGATATCTGGCATTCATTAACAGCTCGGTATTTTTATTAACAAGCTGTTTTACAGATGCATCATCAATAAACGCTATTATTTCTGAATCCGTTTTTTGAGCAAAAACAGACAACGAAAAACAATAAATTAAACAAACAGTAATAAGCTTCTTCATCCCTGAAACAGTTCGGTGTTCACAATTAACTAAAGTAAGTTACGAATATACTTATTTTGAGTTAAATAGATGTAAAAGTTTGAATTTTATTCAATTATTCTAAATTCTGTTCGTCGATTTGCTTGATGTTCTTCCTCGCTACAATCAGATACAACGTTTCCTTCACACTCACAATGGTTCACTAATTTACTTTCTCCATAACCTTTTCCGCTAATGCGAGATGGGTTTGAAATACGCTGTTTAATGTAGTTTGCAGAAGATTTTGCACGTCTATCCGAAAGGCTAAGGTTGTAACTTGCCGATCCTCTACAGTCAGTATGCGAACCAAGTTCTATTTTCAATGTTGGATTGTCATTCAAAATAGATATAATTTTGTTTAACTCAACTTCTGCGTCAGGACGTATATCAGCTTTATCTAAATCAAAGTAAATTGGATTTAGCTCTAAAACTTTAGCCACATCTTTACCAACCTCAGGTTTGTCAATTGAAAGGTTTAATTTGATATTTGCATTTTCATCAAGAGTTTGATTAAAATCAAATGTTTGAGTTAAATAATCATCTTTACTAACTCTGATTTTGTAATTAACAGGATCACCGAAAAATTTATTTTTAAGAATATCCGTGTTAAATGTACCGTCTTCAGATGAATAAATTGTTTCTAATACATTACCTTCAGTATCAATAAATTCAATCTTTGCACCTGAAATCATTTCTTTGGATACATAATCTGATATGTTACCATCAATTGTGTAATCAACAAAAGGAATGATTGTCATTTCGTCTAATTTCAACAAGACTCTTTTATGAATTTCTTCATATTCATTTTCACAATTTGTGTTGATTACTGTTCGATGGAATTCAGTTTTACCTTCATTGTACGTATATATCAATTCGTACTCTCTACACTTGTCCAGTGACGAAAGATAAATACCATCTCTCAAACGTGGGTAAATTGTGCGTTTATTGATTTCACCGCAGTTTAAGCAATTAACAGTAATGGCAATGTCTTCAGGAAGTGGTTTGTTACCCGCTACAATAATCTCTCCTTTTAACACGGATATTTTTTGTTTACCCAAAAAGTTGTTTTTCACTTCATAGATATCTTTGTCACCATACCCGCCTTGTCTAAATGAGGTAATATACCCTGTAAGACCATCACTTGTAGTGGTATAGAAAATATCGTCACCTGTTGAGTTTAATGGATAGCCTAAATTCATAGGTTCAGACCAATTGTTATTCCCATCTCGAACGGTCATAAAGACATCAAATCCTCCCATTGATTTTGGACCGTTGGAAGAATAGTATAATGTTTTGTTATCAACAGCCATAAATGGGGCATCTTCATCAAATTCAGTATTGATAGTGGGACCCAAGTTTACAGGTTTACTCCATTCTCCAGAAGGTAGTTTCACAAGTCGATAAATGTCACGACCACCATATCCACCTTCGCGATCCGAAACAAAGAAAATTGTTCGTCCATCAGGGGTCACAGTTAAGTGTGGTTCCCACGCTTCCGTGTTTAAGTCGTTAATGTCTAGCATTTCAATCTCCTCAAAGCGTCCAGTTTGAAATTGGGAGAAGAATATATCACCATTACCAGACATGTCATTGTAGACATAGATGTTTCGTTCATCTGAACTCACTGAAACGGTAGCTTCATTTTGATTTGGTTCACAAAAATCCAACATAATTGGTTCTAACCATTCGTCATCAAAATCCTTGTAACTAACATAAATATCTTCCCAGTAAAAGTTTGTCGTAGGGTCTTTCATGCTGAAGTTCGTTGAGTCAGGCCACAATCTTCTCGATGTAAAGAATAAGGCTGTACCATCAAGTGAAATAACTGGAGCATATTCAGGAACTTCTGTATTGATGTTGGAACCTAAATTTTTTAGCTCATAATTTTTTGGATTAGCCATTTCTTTTTTAGCGATGTCACATTGAACAATACCATGTTCTGCCCATGGGTATAATGCATTTTTCTTTGATGCTAAACTCAAATATTTTGTGTAATATTCTTTTCCTTTTTCGATATCTTCATTCAAGTGATAACATTTCCCCATGTAATAATATGCATCGTAAGGAGCGCCAGTTTCTTTTTCACTACTTGCATCGTACACTTTTTTCGTGTTTTTGATTGCTTTTTCCAAGTAGGGAAGTGGAACGGTAAAATCGGATTGAGAAAATAACAAGGCATAACCCTTTCTGTAGTTGTAATTCGCATTATCAGGTTCGATTTTTAGTAATTCGTCAATAACTCGAATCGATTGATAATAGTTTGCCTGCAATAACAGTTGCGTATTTTCACGCAATAATTGTCCCGGAGAAGAGGTTTCTATAATCTTCTTCATTTCTGCTTCTGTATATTGAGCCCATGTTGTTGAGCTGATACACGCAATAATCCATACAAACAGTAATTTTCTCATAATTTTAAACTAAAAAACCCACCGCTATGGATGGGTAAAATACATTGTTACAATATGTTAGAATTCTCTATTAACATCAAATTGTTCTAAATAATCAGCTACTCGACGTACAAATTGCCCTCCTAATGAACCATCGACAACGCGGTGATCATAGGCGTGAGATAAAAACATCTTGTGGCGAATTCCGATGAAATCACCTTCAGGTGTTTCAATCACTGCTGGCATTTTTCGAATAGCACCTACAGCTAAAATTGCGACTTGAGGTTGAGGGATGATAGGTGTTCCCATTACGTTCCCAAATGAACCTACATTCGTTATAGTGTATGTGCCACCAGATATTTCATCTGATTTTAGCTTATTTTCTCTTGCGCGATTAGCTAAATCATTTACGGCTTTTGTGATTCCAACAAGGTTTAAACGATCTGCATTTTTGATTACAGGTACGATTAAGTTTCCTGATGGTAATGCAGCGGCCATTCCAATGTTGATGTCTTTACGCTTTATAATATTGGTGCCATCTACCGATATATTTATCATTGGGAAATCTTTAATTGCTTTAACGATTGCTTCAATGAAAATAGGTGTAAATGTTATTTTTTCGCCTTCACGAGATTCGAATTGTTTTTTGACTTTGTTTCTCCAATTCACAATGTTCGTTACATCCGCTTCTACATAAGAAGTTACGTGTGGTGAAACTTGCTTCGACATGACCATGTTGTCCGCAATAATGCGACGCATACGATCCATTTCGATAATCTCATCACCTGAATTTACGATTATATTTGGTCCTTTAGGAGTTGATGGAGTAGGCGCTGGCTTATCCAGTGCTGGTGTAATTACACCATTCGTAGATGCAGGAGCTACAACTGGTTGTGAAGCAGGAGCAGCAGTTCTGTTTTCTACATAATTTAGAATATCCTTTTTCGTTACCCGACCATTTGCTCCAGAACCGCTGATAATTTCCAGTTCATTCATTGGAATATTTTCTTTTTCAGCAATACTACGAACAAGTGGGGAGTAAAATTTCCCCGATGGGCCATTTTTTTCAATTGAAACCTCTGCAACTGCAGTAGTTACAGCTTCCATAGCTACAGCAACCGCTTTTTCAGCAATTGGTTGTGCAGCAGGTGTAGGCGTACTAATCGGTTCAGCACTGTCGCCATCTGTTGAAATGATAGCAATGACATCACCCACTTGAACAGTGTCATCTTTTTCGAATAAGCGTTTTACTAAAACTCCAGCTGCTTCAGAAGGTAATTCGTTATCCACTTTATCTGTAGCAACTTCTACAAGTGGTTCATCCATTTCTACCGTATCACCAACCTCTTTTAACCAATTTGTAATTACCGCCTCGGTAACGCTTTCTCCCATTTTTGGAAGTCGAATTTCTATCTGTGCCATATCTGAGTTAACTATTCGCTTAAAATTGTGTACAAAAATAACCTAAAAATCCAAAACAACAAGGTTTCTAAATGATGATTTTGAAAAAATAACAGTTTTGTGATAATCTTAAAAGTCTACTTTCTGTCCAAGAACCTCCAGCTTTTAGAGAGTATTATTAAATCTTTAATCCACGAATAATCTCGGGCATAAATAAGGTTAAGTTTTTGAACAGACTCTCTGTGTTCAGGTTTCCGTTCAAACTCATCAAGTGGTGTTAGAATACCTGGTTTTATTTTGGGTAAAAATAAACTCGATTCATCGTACTGGTATTGATAACCGATTAAAGATTTTTTTCCGATAAACGTTTGCCAAAGGTTTCGAACAAGTGTAGTTTTGTTATCATAAAACCAAATCCAGCAAAATAGTGTAAGTAGCATTCCGCAACTTACTAAGATGTCCAGTGTGCGTTTATTTCTACGGTTGTTTTGTTTTGAAATGGAATTGATGTCAAATACATATAATTCACCGCTGGTGTCTATCGAATTACTTCCAATGATGAACAGACTGTCAGGTTGAGCGATTTTAAAATCTACGCGCGAACTGTCAATTTTTGTCATCCACTCAATGATTGATTGTGCAGTGGTGTCTTTTGCACAAAAGATGATTTCATCCATTTTGTGAATGTGAACGATTTGATCAAGTTGATTAATCGTTCCTATTGAATGTGAAGTTTTCTCATTGCCAACTGAAACGTGTTCGATTCGATTTATTTTGTGATTGGTATGTTCCAATAACAGTTGAACGCGTTTACTTTCTTCTGGAGACCCCACAATGACAAAGTTTTTGTTTCGATTTCCAGATAAGTCATAGTGTTTACCAATGACCCAATGCAACAAAAGCCGGGTGAGTGCATAGTAGGTAATGGTTGCTAACGCTCCAGTGATGATAAATAGACGCGAGAATTGCCAGTCTTTTGGCAACAAAGCATAAACAACTAATATGATGATAGTGCCTATTAGTCCGCCAACTAAATAGCGTGTTAATTTAACAGGTTTATCGTATCCTCCTGAAAATAAGATTGCCATCATCCAAATCAATGTGTAGGCAGGAAGTGCGATTTGTGTAATGAAAGGTTGGAAATCGGTGCCTTTTTCGTGCCAAAAATAGGTAAGTAAATTAAGGCTGATTAAGATTAACGTGAAATCAATTGCAGGAAGAAATGCTTTTTTTATAAATCGATTTAATAAGGCCATTCCAGCCCTGAAATAGATAGCCAAATTAATCAGGAAAGAGAACAGTTTTGCGTTTTTTTGCGAAAAGTGTTTGCGAGCGAAAATTATCATGGCTCGATAGAAAACAAAGACGTAGTTGACACTACTTTTCTTAGTGCTTTCTCCTTTGTAATGTATGATTCTGGTTTCAGGAAAGTAATAGTTTTTATATCCACCTTGGATGATACGGTATGACAAATCGATATCCTCTCCATACATAAAGAATGCTTCATCTAATAGTCCTACTTTATCCAATGCTTCTTTTCGCATGAGCATGAATGCACCGCTTAATATTTCAATCTCATTGGTTTCAAATTCACTCAAATAACCGAGGTGGTATCGTCCGAATCGTTTTGATTTTGGAAAAATTTTAGAAATACCAAACACTTTGTAGAACGCAACGGATGGAGTAGGCAGACCACGTTTAGATTCGGGAAGAAATACGCCTTTCCCATCTAACATGCGTACACCAAGTCCTCCAGCATCAGGGTGAGCGTCCATGAACTCAATTACTTTTTCAAACGTATCTTCTTCTACAACTGTATCTGGATTTAACAACAAAATGTATTCCCCTTTTGCTATCCGCATAGCTTGGTTGTTGGCTTTTGAGAATCCAAGATTGTGTTTATTGGCGATTAGATGTACGTTTGGAAATTTCTGTTGAACCATTTCTACTGATCCGTCGATGGAATTGTTATCTACCACGTATAATTCACACGCCACATTCTGCATTGCTTTGATACATGAATTAAGGCATTGCTCGAGAAAGTATTCTACGTTATAGTTGACAATTATGACAGAAAGTTTGATGGACATACTAGCGTATTTTTGCTTCAACAGTATATTGCTGATCAGCTCTAATTGTTATATCTTGTGTGTTTATTTGGTTTGTAACAGTGCGTATCCTAAGTTCGTAATATTCGTCAGAAATATAGTCTTTTAGGTTTACATTTTTTAAATCGCAAATAATTGATTTTAATTGTTCTTCGGGGATGTTTTTTTTCTCCGCAATTAAAACTTCAGATTGATTTGGAGTACTGATGAAAATTTGCACCTCATTCAGGAAGTCAAAATCAGCTGTAGATGGATTTGTAACGGTTAATTTTAAGTGTGATAAAAAGATTGTGTTAACGTATTTAGTGGATGTTCCTTCGGATTCAAAGCGAGCTTTAGAATTGGTTACGATATTAGGAGAATAAAAGTTAAATGGTAAGTTGATTCCTGTTTGTGATGGGATTAACAATAAAGTTGAATAATCCATTTCGAAGGTTCTCAGTTTTCGACATGAATTCAATGAGAAGATACAGAGACAAATTAATGTTATGGAAAAAAACTGTTGCATCATTCTCTTATTTTATTGCGATACACGAAATTTCAACAGGAACATCCAACGGTAATTTCGATACTTGAACTGTTTCACGAGCAGGATAATTCGCTTGAAAATAGGATGCGTAAACAGCATTTACTGCTGCGAAATCATCCATTGACTTGAGGAAAATAGATGTTTTGATAATATCACTCATTTGCATGCCAGCAGTCTCAACCAATGCACGAATGTTGTTCATAACGCGATGGGTTGCTTGGTCGATGGTCTCCATTTCCAATTCACCGGAAACTGGGTTGAGTGGAATTTGGCCACTTACAAACAGCGTGTTGCCATTCAAAACAGCCTGACTATATGGTCCAATTGGTGCAGGAGCGCCAGGAATTGTGATTATTTTCTTCATGCTAAATCCATTTTACTTCGACAAGTTTAATAATTTTGCCTCAAATCAACAGGATGCGTGTACTCATTTTAGATAATTATGATTCTTTTACCTATAATCTATTCGATTACATCGCTTCATTTGACGTACAAGTAGATGTGTTTCGCAACGACGAAATTTCAATTGCTGAAGTTGAAAAATATTCCCACATTGTATGTTCTCCAGGCCCTGGGTTACCCAATGATGCAGGTATTATGCCTAAAATAATTGCGGAATATGCGGAATCCAAATCTATTTTAGGGGTGTGTCTTGGTATGCAGGGCTTGGCGCTTCATTTTGGGGGAGAGTTGTACAATTTGAGTGACGTGCGGCACGGTGTTCAGGTTCGCGTGAAGCAAACGTATTCATCACGTTTATTTACCAACGTGCCACCTACTTTTGATGTCGGTTTATATCATTCATGGGCAGTACGTGATTTGCCGAGTGAATTGCGTGTTACAAGTTTGTCTGATGAACAAGTAATCATGTCATTTGAACACACGCACTTGCCAATTTATGGTGTTCAATTTCATCCCGAATCTGTGTTGACACCAGATGGAAAAAAAATAATCGGTGCGTTTTTAGGACGATAGGGGCGAAGGTTTTTTTGATGAAAAAAATTGGAAGAATCCATGGTGTTATTTAGAAAATAAAGCATAAATGGCTAAGTCAATAAATTTACCATTTTTCATCTCGCATTCTTTCATTGTTCCTTCGTAATTGAATCCTAATCTTTCGATTGAATTGATACAGGATTGGTTATCGGATTCAATAAATCCTTCGATACGATGTAGTTTTAGTTCTTCAAAAGCATAATTACAAATTGTTGGCATGGTTTCGTTCATTATGCCTTGCCCCCAAAACTCTGGAAATAACCAAAACCCAACTTCTGCTTTTCGATGCGCGTGAGAAAGGTTGTTGAATCCACCTACTCCGTAAACGATTCCATTATCACGTGAACAAATAGCCCAATACATTCCTGTTTCGGTTTCCACGAGCTTGCGATAAAATTCCATTTGTTCCTCGGTCGATTCTAAACTTTGGTATGATACACCATAATACTTGATCACATCAGGATGGGATAGTCCCTTGAATACATGATGCAGGTCACTGTCTTCAATTGGTCGAATTAGGAAACGCTCAGTGGTTAGTGTTGGGGTAGAAAATGCCATCGTCTGAAAAGTTAAAATTTATCATTTCCAATCACCACATTCCAAGGGCGTATGGACCATTCTACAATTAATCCATTTACGACATAAGGGTCACTTTTCGCAAAATCTTCCACTATTTTGAAAGAATCAGTTTTGAATACAAGTACGGCTTGATCAGTAGGATTATCCAATGCGCCTGCTAGTATCAAATGACCATTGCTTTGTGCTTGTTGAGCTAATGCCAGATGCTCGGCTCGAAAAGGAGCGCGTTTTTCGATGTAATTTTCTATTGTTTTGTAAAAGAGGATATAGTACATGTTTGTGTGTTGTTTTTAAGTTAATTCATCCTATCTAAGATTGCTTTGTATTTCAATTTCCAATTTTTCGATTTCACGCTTTAATTTTGATAAACCTTTTTCAAAATCGTTACCTATTTCATCCTCCATGCTCATGAATAAGCCAAAAATATTCCAAGGATAACTCATTTCTCCTTCCATATACCAAGTGACAGTCGTTTGATTATCTTTTTCACTAAAACGATAAGTTGTGGGGCTTTCAGCAGCAAACGGTTCGATAAATTTCAAATGTATGTTGATTTCATCGTTTGAGAGTGATGTGATTTCCATCAATCCTTCACCTACATCGCTGTTTCCCTTCCAGTAATATTTTGCGCCCAATTCACCATCGACACCACTTATTTCAGTGGACATTTTAGGATCTAATTCCGTCCAAGGACTCCATCGGTCAAAATTTGAAAAATGTTTCATGAAATCATGAACCGTTTCTTGATTAGCATTTATCGCTATGGAACGTTCCACTTTATATTCTGTTTCCATAAATAGCGGAATGATGAAGAATAGTGCAATTAAGGAGATGATTGCTAGACCAATAATTTTAAGAACTTTCATAGTGTTGTGTCATTTAATATTTAGTCAACCAAGTTAAGAAAGAAATTGTAAATTAAAAAATACTATTTTGTAATGTTCTATCAAGAAGATGATGTATTTGAATCATTCTGTAAGAATGGTTTTTATAAAAAACTTACTTTTGGGTTATGATAAAAGGCAATATTTCAAAAATGCGTTCGAATTTGTCCGAACCAATTGAATACAGTTTGACATTAGAAGAGCACGTCGAACTCAATCCGCTCATAGGGAAAGATATTCAGTTTCGTTACACAGGTATTATTCATTGTGTGGCGTGTGGTGTCGTTACTAAAAAATCGTTTGGACAAGGGTTTTGTTATAAATGTTTCATTAATGCACCTGAAGCTGCTGAGTGTATCATACGTCCTGAGTTATGTCGTGCGCACTTGGGTGAAGGTAGGGATATAGAATGGGAGCAAAAAAACCATAATCAACCACATGTGGTATATTTAGCGCTTACAGATACTGTTAAAGTTGGTGTGACACGAAAAGATCAGGTACCAACGAGATGGATAGATCAAGGTGCTTATCAAGCTATCATTTTTGCAGAAACTCCCAATAGATATCAAGCAGGGGTAATTGAGGTGGCATTAAAATCGTTTTTTACAGATAAGACAAATTGGCGTAACATGCTGAAAAATGAAAACGATATGAGCATCGATCTTGTAGATGAAAAATGGCAAATAGAAGCACAATTACCAACAGACATAACGGACTATATTACGGATGATGAAACAGTGTTCACATTGAATTATCCCGTATTGACATATCCTACAAAATTAATTTCGATGAGCTTTGATAAGGATACTACTGTGGAGGGAAAATTATTGGGAATCAAAGGACAGTATTTATTGTTTGATAACGATAGGGTAATAAATCTTCGTAAGCATTCGGGATACGAAGTAGAGTTCTTCTTCTAACCTGAGTTCGATTGTTATTTTGTTATCAGATTTCATTAGAATCGTTTGATTTAGGCAGTTTTTTGAAAATTTAGCGGGCTAAATTGAAAAAGGCTAACGACAAGCAAGCGAATTATAATGAAAGATTTCACTTTTCTAATAGCTATTTTTCTAAGTGTACTAAATCAGCCTGATTTAAAATTCTGAATATTAAGTTTTTGCAATCATTATGATAGCAAAAGAATAATCGAACTCAGGTTTCTAATAAGATGTAGCGAGGCGATTTTAGAAGAAGGTAAATAACTTATACAAACGGCTATCCAGTAAGTAAAATAGTATCAGACCAGGCAAAATTAGGTAGATTGTTCCATGAAACAAGACAGCATACAACATACTTCGACCTTTTACTAACAATGCGATTAGTGGAATCAAGAAGAGGAATGGTATTAATGGAAACGTACCAAATAACGAAAAATCAGGCACAAGGCTTTTATGTTTATTCCCGACTTGAACAAAAATACGCTTAGGTGCTTTGAATATTCTGCTGCGTTCTATTCTTAATACTGGATTTGCCTGAATCAAATTCCGAAATCGTACATTGAGCCATAAAACTTCTTGACTGTCTAGTTTTAAAGGATAAACACGATCGTGTCTTAAACCTCCGCTTCCAGAACCTTTGTCTATTTGTGTTGCTGTTCGTATTTCTTTTTTACCTGGAATCAATCCGTCTAAAATAAGTAGCGCAGAAGTGACGATTGATGCCCAAACAATCATTTTAAAGAAACGAAAAGGCTTACCAACGGTGATTTGTTTGTAGTATTTTTCTTCTTCCAATAATTCTTCGAACTTTTTCTGTTCAAAACGCTCTTTAGCTCTTCGAAGCCTTTCTTCCATTTCTTTTTGAAGATCTTCATCGTTTTTAGGTGGATAAGAAGTGTTGCGTTTTACATCAGGTTTTTGAGAATAAGGACGTTGACCACTTAGTATTTCATATGCTTCTGTAATTTCAATAAAACGTTGTGTCGAGTTAGCATCAGGATTTTTGTCAGGATGATATTTCATGGCCAATTTCCTAAACGCACGCTTAATCTCATCCTGTGAAGCAGAAGAATTTAATCCAAGTGTGATATAGTACTTTTCAGGAATCAATCAGACTGTTTTATGGTAAGTAGACGGTTAATTTTTCCATTCGTTGTTTCGCTAAATTGAGAGATATAAATGATTTCCTTTGGGATTTCGTATTTTTCTAGTACAGTTGAAAAATCACTTTTTGCTATTGGTTGTTTACCTTCAATATACAGGACGATTTTATTTCCTAATCGATCATCTGTTTTTCCTGCAATAAAAAATCTGCGTTCTGGAATCAATCGTGCCAGTTTGTATTCAATTACCTCAGGGTGAAATTTTATTCCTCCAGAATTGATTACAAAATCCAATCGTCCTTTCCAGAAAAATGTTTGGTTCGTTAACAAGTCCACACGATCATTTGTAACAAGAGAGTCGATTCCTAATTCAGGGGCGTGTATAATTAATTGCGCCTCATTTCCCAAAGAAAAGTTGATGTTATCTAATGCTTGATAGGGTTGAGGAAATTGCGCAATTTTTCGAATGGCTATATGAGAAGTGGTTTCAGTCATACCAAAAGTTGCAAATGCATTGACATTAATAGTGTTGAGTTTATCTTCCAGCGACGGATGAATTTGAGCTCCCCCAATAATTAGTGAGCGTATTTGTACCAGTTTCGTTGGATTTGAAACAAGCGCATTTTCAACTTGAAGTGGCACCATGGCACAAAAGTCAATGGTCAAATTGTCAGGAAAATCAAATGGATTGGCAGGTGAAGTTAATATTACACCAAGATTAAGTTCTAACGCACGAACAATCATCATTTTACCTGCAATAAATTCAGGGCTTAAACAGATTAGAGCAGTCTGATTAGCTTGTAATTGAAAATACTTCCCTGTTAATTGAGCGGATGCACTCATGTGTTTTTTTTGAAGAGCAATTTCTTTGGGAATCCCTGTAGAACCTGATGTGTGTTGTTGAATGATGTCTGTATTATCAAACCAAGCTGTAAGAAAATCATCCAACTGCTTATTGAGTTCATTGGACCAATTGTTGTATATAATTTGCAATTTCACTTTTTTGGAATGACTTTTGATTTGAAAGTAACAGGAGTAAAAATAGTTTTTTTCTTTCCAATAAGAAGGAAAGTGCTATTGAAAAGATTTGTAAATTAACCGAAAAATTAATGAGATGAGAAAAGTATTAGGTATGTTGTTATTAGCTGTAGCGATGTTGTTTGTATGCAGTTATTCATATGATAGTTCTGAAAAAGAAATTGTTGTAAGGAGTTCTTCCAAAGGAATTCAATTTGCTAACATGAGTTTTGAAGCTGCTAAGGCAGAAGCAAAATCTACTGGAAAACTCATTTTTATTGACGCCTATGCTTCGTGGTGTGGTCCTTGTAAAATGATGGATAAGAATACATTTTCGGATGAAGAAGTTGGAAATGTATTCAATAAGAAATTCATTAATTTGAAAATTGACATGGAAAAATCTGAAGAAGGACCAAGTTTAGCAAGAATGTTTCAGGTTACTGCATATCCTACGTTTTTGTGGGTAAACGGTGACGGGAAAATTGTGAAGCGCGAAATGGGATATCGAACTCCAGAACAATTTTTAGGCTTAATAGCAAATTTGTAACAGATACGAGTAAAAAATAGAATCCTCTCCACAGATTAAAATTCTAGGAGAGGATTTTTATTTTATAGAACTAACGTTATTTTAGGATACTCACTTTTTTCATTGAAATTGATTGGTTAGCTTGAAGTTGGAAGATATACATTCCATTTGGCAAACCACTTACGTCAATTTTCATCTGTGTGGCGTGTTGCAACTTTTCTTCTTTGATTAGCTGTCCTTCAAAATTGTAAATCACAAGCTTTAAATCAGTCGAGTATATATCGTCTAGCTCGATGGTTACTTCATCTGATGCTGGATTTGGGTATACGTTGAAAAATGTTTCTTTCAATTCGTAATGAGGTAAATTACTCAGTGTTTTTGCGGCTAGTATAGCAGCTAAGGCGTTGGCTTTACCCCATCCCCAATTTAAAGTCCCTACATTAGGGTCTATGTCTCCTGTACGGATATCTAATCGAGCTGTTTTACGAATAATTTCTTTTGCATCTGTTGCAGATAACGTGGGGTGAGCTTCTAGCATAAGTGCTACAATCCCAGCTACCATTGGTCCAGACATGGATGTCCCTGAAAAACGTTTGAAACCGTAGGTCTTTCCATTAAATTCAACTTCCTCTACAAACCCTGTTTGATTACTGATGTCGTACGAATTTACAGAAGACAATACACTTTGTCCTGTAGAAGAAATGTCAGGTTTGGTTCTGCCATCAACAGTTGGTCCCTTGCTCGAAAAACCAGATAAGTTACCGTATTGAAAAGTTGTTTCGTTAATATAAGACTCAGCTAAGTAAGACCCCACTGTAATTACGTTTTTTCCAACTCCCGCAGGTTCGCCTAATCCGTAATCACTGTTTCCTGTTACGCCATTTGGATAATTGGCAGTTAGATTCATTCCCCAGTTAGTGTACCTAGAGTTCATTCTCACATTATTCCAAAGATGTACATGACTGTCTTCAGAGTGAAACTTCAACACAACCTTATGATTCGATGTGTTACGCACTTCAAATCGAATGTTAGGTTTGTTATTCATGAAATGTTGCGCAACTGATTGCATTTTGATATGTAGCGTATCGTTTCCAAAAACGTAAATTTCGTCTAAACTTGGTTCGTCTTGAGAATGAAAGAAAGGTGTTTCATAAATAAGTTGGTTAATGTTGTCGACCAATAATATCGAAGCGGAAAAATTGGAATGAGCAGAGCCCCACATGGTCATTGTTTGACCGAAAGAGTCGTCTATTGAATTGTCAAAGTTAACAACGGTAGCCACCGTGTCTGGATTTTGACTAAAATCTCTATCAAAGTGGAAATTGTTATTTCCATTATTTCCAGCGGATCCTACAAAGATTTTCCCTGGGCCATTTAGAATATCAATTCCGTAATTTTTAAGTGAAGAACCATCATGAGGACCTAAATGACTTCCGAAAGACATATTTACCACATACGGCATGTTTTTAGCAGCAGCATAATTTGTGATGTATGAAAATGCATCTATCAATGATGGAGCGTCTCTACGAAGTGAAATGAATATCAATTCAGATTCAGGAGCAGCACCGAAATTGATGACGCCAGAGCCACTTCCTCCTGCTATTCCTGCTACGTGCGTGCCATGCGATCCTGGTCCAAAAACATAAAGAGTATCTTCTTTTGCATCCAATAATTGCGTTGTTCCCACGTATTCAGTTCCAAAATTATAACCGTTTGGAGCTGGTCCTGAAAGCTTATTTTGATCCCATGCCCGTGACAAACGAAGGTTTGTTAGACTCGTGTCGTAAAAATTGGGATGTGTATAATCAAATCCCCAATCAATGATTGCGATAATAACGCCTTTTCCAAAATAAGCACGGTCTAGCCCTCCTAAACCTTGGTGGACAGAATCTACTCTAGTTGATGCTAGAGAACGATCTAAACTTGGACTTATTTCGCTTGAAATTTCGATGTAATCAATACCTTTAATAGACATTAAATTGGGGATTGATTTGAGTGGTACGCGAAGCGTCCACAAGTCTTTCAGTTTTGTAGCAGTAATGATATCAAGATTGTTTAAATCATCTTCGTTGATTTTATCATTTACCTTAGCAAGTGCGCCTACATAATGTTCCCCATTCAGTTTGATTAAATCATAATTCACACTAAAATGCTGTGTGGGACGATCTGGGTTTTCCGTTTTAAGTGCATCCAGAAAAAATTTAGTAGACACATCTGTCGCAACTTGAGAAAATGTTGTAAAAGTGATAAAGAAAACACCTGTAAACAACAGGGATAAAGAGTATATATTTCGCATGAATCTAGTTTTTGAGTAGCGAAATATACGAATTTATTAACGAATAGCGAAACTTGATGCGTTTTGACTACTTGATTTAACTCCAATTTACAGCAAATGCTTAACGCATAGAAATCACTATAAACGTATATAATTAGTCATTTTTAATAACGCTGATGAAACTATTATATCGAACTCACGCTAAATAAGTCCTAAACAAATTTTCATGCGAATTAATCTTTTCGCAGAGGCAAGTATTTGAAGGCGCAATTGTGCATCATTTCTATAGGCGTTTAGAATTTCAAGATGTGCTTTTTCGGCATCCAGCGGCATTAATAGTATGTCGCATCCAGCTTCTATTGCTTTCGTGTTTGCGTTTTTAACTGTAGCTACACCTCCCATATTCATCGCGTCAGTCACAATAATTCCATCAAAACCTAAGCTGTCACGAAGTAAATCCGTCACGATGTTTCTCGAAGTTGATGCAGGGAGTCCTTTAGTATCAAATTGTGCGTTGTTTTTTACAGCTATATGTGCAATCATGATTGATAACACACCTTGTTCGATTAAGTAAGGATAATTTTCAACCTCCCTCATTTCCCCATCAATATAAACTAATTGTTTATGTGTATCTCCCGTAACATACCCATGGCCTGGGAAGTGCTTTGCGGTAGCAATGATTTGATTTTGTTGTGATGTATGGATGAATTCCATAGACCATTTTACAATGCTATCTTGCGATTGACCAAAACTTCTCCAACCTACAGTTTTGTTCGGAGACATGTCTACCACAGGAGCGAAATTATAATTGATTCCAATTTTCAATAAGTCTTCTGAAATTGTTTGCGCACTTTTTCGTACTTCGTCAATTGATTTGATTTCACTAGCTTTTTTATACACGGTTGAGCCTTCAATTTTCCGATTAATTAAACTAGGTTCCGCATCAGCACTGTAGAATAGCGGAAGGTTCCCCGCATTAAGATTAACCTCGTTAAATTCACTTACTTTTTGAGTAAATCCATTCATTGAACCATTTAAAAGCAATACTCCTCCAATCATTCGTTTGCTTAAAAGAGATTTTATTGTTTCGTCCGATTGTCCTAAACGACCTGCTGCAGGCATGATTAATTGAGCTACTATAGCTGTGTCATCTAATTGATTCAGTATTTTCAATGTCTTTTGTTCTAATTCCAAATTGGTTGAATAGAAGTCACTTAATGAAAAGGTTTGTGCAGATAAACTCAATATGTGGAAAAAAGAAAAGGTAACCAATAGAATTTTCATGTTCATTTTTTAAATAATCATTACAAGAGTGATGCCAAAACGAAATTACTAAATTTGAGTAGGAGTGTAATTGAAAAGGCTACAAACTTTGCACGACAAGTTGTTATTAACTCGTTTTAATCAAAACTAATTTCTTTATGATGAATGGTAGCTAATTAACCTAGAAAATTATTAATTTTCGTTTTTCAAACAACAAAATTATGGCAAAAAAGACACAAACAATTATAGGTAAAACTTCTGAACAATTTCTAGAGAAATACCTGAACAATCCTTCGCCTACTGGTTTTGAGGCTTCTGGTCAAAAATTATGGCTAGCCTATTTAGAACCGTACATCGACGAATTTTACACGGACAATTACGGTACTGCAGTTGGAGTGATAAACCCTAAATCGGATTATCGTGTTGTGATAGAAGCACACGCAGATGAGATTTCTTGGTTTGTCCATTATATCACGAAAGAAGGGTTTATTTATTTGCGAAGAAATGGTGGGTCAGACCACTTGATTGCGCCATCAAAAAGAGTCAATATTCACACGAAAAAAGGAATCGTAAAAGCTGTGTTTGGTTGGCCAGCTATCCATACCCGACAGGAAAAAGAGGATGCCCCAAGTATGAAAAACATCTTTTTGGATTGTGGAGCAGAGAGTAAAGAGGAGGTAGAGAATATGGGAATACATGTAGGATGTGTCGTAACATATGAAGATGAATTTATGGTGCTTAACCAGACAAAATACGTGGGCAGAGCATTGGATAACCGAATAGGTGGTTTTATGATTGCAGAAGTTGCTCGTTTGATTAAAAAGAATAATGTAAAATTACCTTTTTCACTTCATATAGTAAATGCAGTGCAGGAAGAGGTTGGTCTAAGAGGAGCAGAAATGATTGCTTCACGCATCAAGCCTCACGTAGCAATTGTTACAGATGTATGTCACGATACCAGTACACCCATGATGGATAAAATTCAGCAAGGAGATTTAAAAGGAGGGAAAGGGCCTGTGTTGACTTATGGTCCAGCTGTTCAAAATAATTTATTAGAATTCATTATTGAAAAAGCTGATGCGAAACATATTCCTTTTCAACGTGCAGCAGTGTCACGAGCTACAGGAACAGATACTGACGCATTTGCGTATTCGAACGACGGTGTCCCTTCAGCATTAATTTCATTGCCTTTAAGGTATATGCATACCACGGTTGAAATGTGTTACAAAGAGGATGTGGAGAACACAATACGTTTAATCTATGAAGCGATTGTAAACTTGAAAAAAGATCAATCGTTTAAGTATATCTAAACACAAAAAAAATACTGAGGTGATTGTATATGTGAATCGCCTCAGTATTTTCTAGGATTATTATTTTCCAATCCAAGATTTAAACATCCAACTTGTTTTTTCTTTTTCCCGAATTAAATCACTCATCAAACTACTTGTTCCTTCGTCATTTATTTCAGCAGCCAAATCCATGATCTCTCGCTCAAGAAGTAATAGTGTTTTTTGACCATTCAAGAGGTATTCCATTCCTACACTTCCTTCAGACGTCGTTTGAAGTTCTTTAATTCGAGTGTGTTTAAGGTAATCACTGAATGTGTGAAGTGGACTTTTTCCTAACGTTAATATTCGTTCTGCCAGTTCATCAATAATCACTTGAGTACGTGTGTACAATTCTTCGTATTTTAGATGTAACTCAAAAAAGTTGTTCCCCAAAATGTTCCAATGTAATCCTCTCAAATTTTGATAGTGAATTTGATAAGAAGCTAGAAGTTCATTCAATTTTACAGAGAGATTCTCTGATCCATTTTTATCCAATCCGATGTAATTCATGTCGTATGATTTTATTATTCCTTAAAAATAGACAATTAAAACACATAGCTTTTATAAATAAAATATATAATTTTATAAATTTTCACTATGATAAGTCTTGTACAAATAGAATATATATTGGCGCTTTATGAAGAACGCAACTTTCAACGCGCTGCGGATAAATGTTTTGTGACCCAACCTACACTTTCCGTTCAGATTAAAAAAGCCGAAAAACAACTCGGAGGTAAGTTGTTTGATAGGAATATAAATCCACTTGAGGTGACACCTTTTTTTAATCAGCTGCTACCAATTTTTCTTCAGCTAAACAGTGATATGAAGCTGTTAAAACAAAGAGCAGAAAAAGGGATGTCGGGTGTAAAAGAAACAATAAAAATTGGTGTGATTCCAACCATAGCACATTACTTAATACCCGATATGTTCGGAATGTTAACGAATATGTTAGCTGATTTCGCTTTGAAATTTGAAGAACACCGTACAGCTGAATTATTAGAGTTGTTAGAAAAGCGAAAATTGGATGTCATCATTTTATCTGGTCCTTTGGATGCTAAAGGGTTTGAAGTTCAAAAATTATTTGTGGAAGAAATAGCCATTTACATTAAGAATCCGAAAAAATTAGAACATGTAATGGATTTGAAAAATGAACAGCCTTGGTTATTGACTCAGGGCAATTGCTTGCGTGCACAAATGATTAATTTTTGTGAATTAAAACAACAGGTAGATTCTCATTGGGATTACCAAGGAAGCAGTATTGATGTGTTAACCAGAATGGTTGATCGTTATGGTGGATATACGTTGGTACCTTCGAACTATCCCAAAGATAATATGGACAAAAGCAGGTTGATTCGATTGACCAAATCTGTACCAGCTAGAAGTGTAATTGCAGGTTATAATAGGAGGAACATCAATTACGAAGCTTTGGTGAAAATTTTTCAAGCAGTTCAAAGCTTTTATGGTACAACAGAATCAAAAGATTGGGACTACATTGATTGGCACTAAATAACGTGAGTTCGATGTAAGAATAAAGTCAGATTGCTTAGAATTAGTTGGATACAATTGAAAAGAATGAGGCGTATCGGGATACGACGACTGATTTTAAGTGAAATAATTGAAGCGACTCCAATATAATAATTAAAGCGAAGAAATCGTTATAAACTTATACGATTAGCTATTTCCGTTTAGGCTAGCGAAATTATTATATCGAACTTACGTTAACTAAAAAGGCTGCATCATTTTAAAGTGATACAGCCTCTAAATAATATTGATTTTATTAGTTTATCTCGATGAAATAAGGAACTCTCATTTGCAAGCCTCTAATTTTATCTACCTCTTTAAGCGAGCGTACAATTTTCATAGCTTCACCAGTAAGTGTTTCACTGTCTTTTTTGTCAGCTTCTTCTTGTTCGGCGATAGCTTCTAGAATTTGCATAAATTTATCGTCTTTTCGTTTAGGATAATACATAACAATAGGTGTGTCAATTTTAGCTTCATTACTAGCATACTTAATCGCATCGTTTAGTCCGCCAAGTTCATCCACAAGTCCGATTTTAAGTGCGTCACGTCCAGTCCATACACGTCCGCGAGCGATTTCATTGACGCGTTCAGGAGTTAAGTTTCTGCCTTTAGCTACTATATTAATAAATTCGGTATAAATTTTATTTACCTCTTCTTGAATGACATCGAATTCTACAGTTGTTAATTTTCGATTTGTAGTCATTACAGCATGTGCATTTGTACTTGCTCGATCAAATGAAAGACCGATTTTCTCTTCGAGCATTTTACCTGTATAAGGAATGACACCAAATACACCAATTGAACCAGTTATCGTTGTGGGTTCGGCAAATATTCGTTGAGCAGCGGCAGAGATGTAATATCCTCCAGATGCTGCAACATTACCCATACTAACTATAACAGGTTTTACTTCTTGCGCAAGTGAAACTTCTCTCCAAATTTCTTCACTAGCAAGTGCACTTCCTCCAGGTGAGTTTACACGAAGTACTATTGCTTTGATATCTTTCGATTCACGCGCTTCTCTAATTTGAAGTACCAACTTACGAGATGCAATTCCATCGCCATTCGTGTCTATTCCACCTTCAGCTAAAATGACTGCTATATTGGCTTTTTTTGCGTCGTTTAACACTTCGCGTTCCCTTGATTTTTTTCTAGCATACGTATCAATTGACACAAAACTTAATTTGTCACTAGCAGATTTGTTTGTTTTCTTTTTTAACAAGTCAAATACTTCATCTTGGTATTTTAGGTCGTCCATCAACTTAAAGTCAACAGCATCACTAGCTCTTCTGATTTTAGAATGCTCAGCAATATCGTTTAGATCGGTAATCGATACGCCGCGTGATTCACTCACTGCTGTCAGGTAATCTTCCCACATGCCATTAAGAAGGCGTTCGGTTTGTAAACGAGCACTATCACTCATTTTATCTAAGAAATAAGGTTCCACAGCACTTTTAAAGTCGTTGTTTTCACCTCGAATAACTTGCATTTCAAGACTCAGTTTACTAAACATGTTTTTGAAGAACATCAATTCAGCTCCAAGACCTAAAAACTCCATGGTAGAAGTAGGAAACCCATAATTTTCATCAGCTACAGAAGCTAATAGGAATTCTTTTTGAGAAATCATTTCGCCAGAGTTGTATGCTACCACAAATTTACCTGAAGCTTTAAATTTATCGATTGCTTTTCTCAATTCGAAAAGGTTGGCAAAACCACACTGCAAGTCATCCAACTCAATATAGATACCTTTTATTTTAGGATCTTTCTCAGCTTCTTCAAGCCCGATAAGAAGATCAGCTAATCCAATTGAACCATCAATTTTAAATTCCATTGGGTTAAATGAAACTTTTGTTTGGTCCGTAACTGGTTTGTCAAGTTGAATGTGAAGTATACTGTTGTCAGCAACTTTAAGTTTTTTCGTTTCAAAACCAGACGACAATGCTCCGATTGTTGCGCCAAGAAATAAAAAGAAAAAAATCATGCTAAATAATGAGGAAATAATGATGGCGGTAAGACTAGGCCAAAATATTCTCCAGAAAGAAATTTGAGGTGTACTCATAATATTAAGTTTTTCAATGTTGTTATTTGGTATAAAATTACCAAATTTGATTGCTCAATCACGGACACATTTGACAGGTGGTTGAAATACATATATTAACGGTAAGTATTTCTCAAATTATGGCTAAAGCATTCATCGCACTAGGTACAAATATTGAACCACGAGTTTCGTTTTTAAAACAAGGTATAAGAGCGATTTCAAAATTGGGGGATGTTGTGAAGGTTTCATCACTGTATGAATCAGAACCGATGGGGTTTGAGGCAGATGTGTTTTTTCTGAATGCGGTACTAGGATTAGATACGCAATTGTATCCCTTACAATTGTTACATGCTTTAAAAAATATTGAAAAAGAAAGCGGAAGAAAAGAAAAAGTGGAGGGTCATTATCAATCAAGAGAGCTCGATTTAGATATCATAATGTATGAAAGGCAAATCATAATCACAGATGAGTTAATCATTCCTCATCCAGAATTTTCAAAACGAAAATTTGTTTTACAACCACTTGATGAAATAGCTCCAACTGCTGTAGACCCTGTTTCTCAGATGGCTGTGTGTGATTTATTGTTGTTAACAGAAGATAAATCGAAACTCAGATTGTTGGAAAACGGATAAAACATTTTCATAAAAAAACACAACTCTTTTTACAGAACTAAAAAAAATCGTTATTATTGCACAGTAATTAACTGAAAAAGCTAAAAACTAGGTTTATAATGAAGAATCAAAGCTTAAAAGGACTAGCTGCAATTGCATTGGCAGGTGGTTTAACAACAACAAGTTGTGACTTATTAAAAGATGTAGAGTACACGGTTACTCCTAATCCATTGGAGATGCATGGAGACAGTGTACGTGTGAAAGTAGAAGGAGTGTTACCTGCAAAAGGTATCAAAAAAACAGCTTCTGCTGAGATTACTCCTTCAGTAGGAGGTGTGGCGTTGAAAACCATTACTATTCAAGGAGAAAAAGCGCAAGGTAATGGACAAACAATTTTGTTTAAACCAGGTGGTAAATTTACTTACACTGATGTAGTAGCGTACAAACCTTCAATGGAAGAGTCTGAGTTGACGGTATCAGGTAAAGTATTTAAGAAAGGTAAAGAAAAAGATACCTTTGGTCCAGAAAAAGTTGCAGATGCGACTATTGTTACTCCATTCTGGGTTCAAAATGATCACAAAGTGTTAGTAGGTGTTGACCAATTTAAGCGCGTGACTGAAGAAGTTCAAGCTTCTCAAATCAACTACGAGAAAAATCAGAGCAACGTGCGTGCTTCAGAGCTTAGAGCTGATGACATCAAGGCTTTTGAAAGCTTTATGAAAGCGGCTCAAGAAAATGCTAAAATTGCGCCTAAGACGATTAAGATTTTAGCTTATGCTTCTCCAGAAGGTGAAGAAGGTCGTAACAACGAACTTTCTACTGCACGTTCTGAATCAGCTAAAAAAACGACTGTTGATTTAGCTAAAAAAGCGAAAAACCAATATGGTCAAGCTGATGCTTCGTTCGATCTTCAAGCAAAAGGTGAAGACTGGGCAGGATTTAAAACTGAGTTAGAAAAATCTTCTATGAAAGAAGACGAGAAAAACTTAGTACTTCGTGTGTTGAGTATGTACAGTGACCCCGCACAACGTGAAAAAGAAATGCGTAACATGGCTAAGACATTTGATTTCTTAGAGAAAAACGTATTGCCTCAATTACGTCGTTCGCAAATCAACTTTATCTACGATTTAACTGGTTATTCAGACGAAGAGTTAACAGCTCTTGCTAAGTCTAACCCAGAGCAATTGAAATTAGAAGAATTGTTGTTTTCAGCTACATTAACGGATGACTTAAATGAAAAATTAAGAATCTACAGAGAAGTTGAAAAACATCATGCTGCTGACTGGAGAGGATACAATAATGTTGGTTATGTGTTATTCCTTCAAGGTAAAACTGATGAGGCAAAGGCTAAATTTGAGAAAGCAAACAGCATTAAGGAAAATCCACAGTCGTTGAATAACTTAGGTGTTGTTGCTCACATTGGGGGTGACCGCGAAAAAGCGAAAACACTTTATGGTCAAGCTATGTCTGCTGGTGCTGAAGTGAAGTACAACATGGGTATTGCAAATATTCAAGATGGAAAATATGATGAAGCTATCTCTAACTTTGGAGGTGAGAAATCATTTAACAAAGCATTGGCTCAAGTTCTTTCAGGTAATTTAGATCCAGCGTCTAAAACATTGGATGAATCAGAAACTAAAGAAGAAGCAATGACATACTACCTTCGTGCTATCATCGCTGCACGTAAAGGTAATGAGTCGGCTGTAGTAAGCAACTTAAAGAGTGCGTTTGGTAAAGATGCTTCTTTAAAAGCTAAAGCTTCAAAAGATAGAGAGTTCGTGAAATATTTCGAGAATTCTAACTTTCTTGCGATTGTAAAATAAAACCTAGGATAATTATATATGAAAAAGGGTTGCCATGTGGTGACCCTTTTTTTGTTTTATGTTTATGTTAAATTCATTAACTAATTGTAAATCTTAGTTTTATTTTAGTATTTTAGTATTTTAGTATTTCGAAATTTCTTTAAAATAAAATTTAATGAAAAAATCACTACTTTTCTTTTTGCTATTACACCATTTTAGTTCATTATTTGCTCAGCCAAAATGGGGTAGTCCGCTTGAGTTTGGTGGAGATTATATTAATATGCGATTTAGAGATGTATCTTTTGCTACTCCTACTTTAGGAATTGCTGTTGGAAATGATAGCCGCGTTTTTAAAACAGAAGATGGTGGATATAATTGGGAAGAATTAATTTCTGGCTTTAATGCTGGGGGGATGGAGTCAGTTCACTTTTTTTCGTCTGGTACGGTATGGTTAATTGGTGGGGGAAATGCATACATCGCCAAATCTACCGATTTCGGACAGACATGGAGTCCAAGAACTCCCGCTTGGGGCGGTGCGATTCAAGACAGTCATTTTTTCTCAGAAGATGAAGGATGGACTGTTGGGTTATCTGGATCAGTCTCACACACCAGTGATGGTGAAAATTTCCTGTCTGTGCCGTTGGGTATCCCTACGTCGACGTGTTATGGAGTTTTTTTTACACAGTCTACTCACGGTTGGGTAGTTGGACAGGATGGTCTAATCCGCCATACATCTGATGCTGGAGCAAGTTGGGTGGCACAAACTTCGCCAAATAGCAATCGTTTAAGAGATGTTCATTTTATTTCTAATTCAGTTGGTTATGCTGTGGGTGAGAATGGTACAATTATTCGCACAGTTAATGGCGGTCTTAATTGGACATCGGTCGCTTCTGGAGTTTCGCATGAGTTATATAAAGTTCGATTTAAAGATGCAGACATTGGTGTTGCTGTAGGTGATAATGGTCGAATTCTACGAACAACAAATGGAGGTGCAAATTGGACTATCATAAATGCTGGTACAACTGCATTGTTGCATAGTATTCAATGGATTGATAATGATGTAGCAATTATTGTTGGGCAAGACGGAAATATATTAAAATCTATAGATGCGGGATTAAATTGGACGCAATTATTTAAAGGGAAATTTCAAACGTTGTATGGAATTACATTTATCGATAAAGATACTGGTTGGGCTGTTGGAAACCAAGGTACACTTATAAAAACTGTAAATGGTGGATTATCTTGGAATCAGTATCCGACTGGTATAACGGATAGACTTTATTCGGTCTCTTTTCCTTCAGCTTCAGTTGGAGTAGCAGTAGGTGTTGGACCATTATTTGACGGTAGAATAATATCTACTTCTAATGGTGGAGTTACATGGACTACACGAGCAGGCGGGCCAAGATTATTATATGATGTGCATTTTCCATCAACAACTACTGGTTGGGCTGTAGGTCAGACTGGTATGATAAGAAAATCTACAAATAGTGGAGCAGCATGGGCAGAGCAAGTGTCAGGTGTGACTTCACATTTAATTGGGGTATTTGCTATTAATAATTCGATAGCTTATGTTGTGGGTGCTAACGGAACAATTTTAAAAACTACAAATGGCGGTTCTAATTGGTTTGAATTAACTAGTGGCACTTCGCAGGAATTAAATAAAGTTTTTTTTCTAGATGAATTGACAGGGTGGGTTGTAGGCGCCAGTGGAGTAATGCTTAAAACGGAAGATGGTGGTTTGAATTGGAATTCTATTACTTTACCATCTAACAATTCATTGAGGGATGTACACTTTACTTCACCTACAGAAGGATATGTAGTTAGAAGTTTAGCTCCTTTATCTTCTATATTAAAAACATCAGATGGGGGTAATTCATGGGTAGAAATTGAGTCTACTCTAGTAAATGACCTAGAAAGTATTTATGCTTTTTCTCCAAATCATATTTGGGCTTGTGGCTATTCAGGTGCTATTAGATTATATAGTTGTACTGGACCACCAAATACACCTGTAATTCAAAATGCTTCACGATGTGGTGAGGGAATTGTTCAAATAGAAGCAGTTATTCCTAATGGTGATGTTGTATGGTATGATGAACCTATGGGAGGATCTTCTATTTATACAGGAATTAATTTTGAAACTCCATTTTTGAATTCTACAGCAACCTATTATGCAGAAGTACAGGATGAATGTGGTGTTTCGGATAGGATACAAATAGAAGCTGAAATAAAACCAGTACCAGAAATCACAAGCAGTATAGGAGCTTCGCATTGTGGTAGTTCTGTTTTAGAATTGTCCGCGACAACATCTATTGGAGATGTGAACTGGTATTCAGCTATAGATTTACAGGATTTACTTTATACAGGTGACACATACACAACCAATGAACTAACAGAAACGAC